>Ga0210059_1005993_pt1 | contig 19517 bp, 12 predicted proteins | sample Ectturendosymbi2_FD_188042 | JGI IMG/M metagenome (GOLD analysis project Ga0210059, IMG submission 188042) | Ecteinascidia turbinata endosymbiont from Florida, USA - Sample 2 (SPAdes) (version 2) | ecosystem: Host-associated > Tunicates > Ascidians > Unclassified | place: Key West, Florida... | reverse complement strand
TACAGTTACTACAATCTGTAAAGGGGCTGCGGACTGGATAATTTTGCTTGGTGGGCCGGATGTGGCCCCCGGGCCGTAGGTTGCCGACCCCTGATATAATGTTTGCTGATGAAATATGTGTGTTCAGCCCCAGAATTAGTGGACTCCAATGTCTTCTGGATATTTGTGCTGACTTTGTTGCTGAATACGAAATCGCCTTCAACTGTAACAAAAAATGGCGTTCTTTTTTGCCCCAGAAACTATAGACAACCTGCGCCATCAAACGTTTTTCTGAATGGCAGTGATAGTGTGACTCGAGTCAATTACTCGACTCGAGTCACGATTTTTGGTGACTTTGACTCGACTCGAGTTACGTTGAGAAAGATGGTGACTCGACTCGACTCGAGTCACGTTTTTCACAAAATGACTCGACTCGAGTCACAATCAATTAAATTATTCGAGACTCGAGTCAGAGTCATTTTTGCAAAATCTCAGAGCCTCTGATTGACAAACCCAGTTTGTTTGCATACAAAGAAATGATCATTTTTTAGTCCAGTAATGATCACAATTGGTGCAAATTTTCTGTTTTGACTTTCAAGTCGTGTTATGCTATATCCTGAGGGTCAAGTATTCATAACTTGCACAGAGGTAGACCTGAGATTTGCTTTTCACTGAGGGTCCAGAAGGGTACAATATAGACCTATTGACACATCATCATGATCCAGGTATTTGCATATCGTGATAATGGCAGTAGGCCACATGCTGTTACTTTGAGTCTTTTCCAGGTAATGTGATTTAAACTATTTAAATACAAAGCCAATGCAAAAATATACAGCTCAATATAATGCATATCCAAATTCCTGTCACTGACATTAGCCTAAGCCCATGTTGCGTCGTGATAACCGTGGTAAATGTTAGAAAGTATACACATGGTAGGCTATAACAATGATGACTCAATAAGACGGATTGGATCAAGGACTGTTCAAGCACTTCTGTAACTCTGATGTCATGATGAGGATGCACAATAAAGCTGACTTTTTGCTGGTTATTGTCAAGGCTCAACATTCAAAAAACACAATAAACAATTGCTACGAATTTGAGAAATTGTTATCAATGCAATAGCTTAACCTACACTCCCCAATATGAATCAAAAGTTGCAAAGAAGTTAAAAAGAATATCATAAATACCAATCCAAATCTGGTTAAGCAAAAATGATAACATTCAAATCTATATAAATGCTAGAATGCTACAGGATTTAAATCCAAATGCATATGCATGTACATCTTGCATATTTGTCTTTGGTTATTTTCATTTATTGGGTATGCGAAAGACAAAGAAGTAAATACCATGCAGTAAGGTTGGGCTAGACTTGTGGAAATTAATGAGACTGAAAAAGACAAGCAAAATGCAAACTGCTTTCACAAAAATTTGGATATAAATAATCTGCAATCAAACATGCTGAAATAACACTGAGCACCATTTTGTCACCTTTTGGGCAACATATCAGCATGCTGGTCGCCGATTCATAGCAATAAAAGGAAGCTGCAATAGGTCCACAGGTGGTGACATGGTTGGAATAAAATGCTGAGTTTACCACTTTAATGGCACTATCGTGGTAATTCTGCATGTACGTTTACGTCCACTGTGCAAATGGATTTCAGTTCAACTCTCACCGTGAACAGGTGCATTTCATTTTGGTATAAGCCTATTGGTTGCACACTTCATGCGACCTGCTGTTTTTTCTTTTTTTTGAAAGTTTCCACAGTTTTGTGTTCAGATTTACGGCTTAGGTTTGAGGTTTACAGTTCAGGTTTAAGGTTAGGTTTATGTTGAGGGTTACGTTTAGGGGTTATGGTTAGATTTAGGGGTTAGGTTTAAGGTTTAACTCAGGGGCAAACTTCAAGATAGGGGTTAGGTTTAGGGTTTGAGGTATGGGGGTTAGCATCACATCATGGACAAATATCTTTATTAAATTGAAAGTCTACTGTCGGACCTACAGCCACAGAAGGTCCACTGGCGGACCTATAACCACTGAAGATCCACTTGCACACCTATAGCCGCTGAAGATCCACTGGTGGACCTAGAGCCACTGAAGGTCCATTGGGGGACCTATAGCCACTGAAGAAGCACTGGTGGACCTATAGCCACAGAAGGTCGACTGGTGGACCTATAGCCACTGAAGGTCCACTGGCATACCTATAGCCACTGAAGGTCCACTGGTGGACCTATAACCACTGAAGGTCCCCTGGCGGACCTATAGCCACTGAAGATCGACTAGCGGAACTATAGCCACTGAAGGTCCACTGGCATGCCTATAGCCACTGAAGGTCCACTGGCGGACCTATAGCCACTGAAGGTCCACTGGCGGACCTATAGCCAAAAATATATAGGAAAATTTGAAATTTTGTATTACCCGACATTGACTCGAGCTTGTAAAACAATGACTCGAAGTGACTCGACCATTCTTGTGACTCGACTCTGACTCGACCAAGTCATAACTCGACTCTGACTCGACTCAACAACATTTCAGACGACCCTGCCTCGAAGGGCTCGTGACTCTGACGCGACTCTGACTCGACAAAAATGACTTGGGCACATCACTGCTGAATGGTGTTCGTGTACAACTTTTTGACCAAGTGAAATACTTTGACGTGTTGCTAAATGCCGCACTGAAGGATGACGATGATATTCAGAGACAATTAAAATCGCTATACTGCGCAGTAAACAAGCTCCGAGGCACATTCGATCAGTACTTTCCTGCAGTAAAAAACACTCTGTTTCGTGCCTATTGCATGCCAATATATGCTGTTGCCAACTGTGGAGCAAATACACACAGGCTAGTACAGGGGTTCCCAACCTTTCTCTGAGCATGTACCCCTTCAGTATTCCTACAGATGAGCACGTACCCCTAAAATTTCTTATGACAAAAATATTTTATCATGATTGTTCATAGATATATTTAACAATAAGCATATGGTGACTTTTGAAAATAATGTTAACTGATATATGCAGTGCCAGATTAACAATGCATAGTAGCAAATGTAGCAATTGCTAGGGTGCCCGCGCTTTTGGGGGCCCCGCGGTCCTTTGTGTTAAATTTGTTTTTGATTATATACAACGGTGGGTTTTAAAATTTAGGTGCCCGAAGCAAACTCTCAGAAAGTGGGCCCTGTATCTTACACATGCTATACAGAAACTTTATTCGCTGAAATCAAGTACTTTTCATTTGTCTGGGAATTTGCTTCTGCGTGAAAGTCCATTTCACATTGCAAATTGTTTGAAGTCATTTGATTATTTTAAATTGTTATGTGTCTACACATTAAAGTTGTTGAGGGGCTTTTCTTTCTTTTGACAAACATATCACTTACTTGCTTCAGAGCTTATTAATTGTGGCTGTAGAATGATTAATATGCTTTTTAACAAAAAGATGCAAAAATAAGTGGGAAGCTCTCAAAAGGGGGCCTTCACGGCATCTCTGAAAAAGAAGGGCCCGAGGCGACCGCTTCGTTTGCCTCCCCTAATATCCACCCCTGATTAATGTATAGAATTTGTTCAGTCCAACAAGTCACTATTTCGCTAAATATGCCATAAGCAATTAAGCAAAGGTTGAGTGCTGCTTACGTTAGACTACTGTCATTTGCAAATTAAAGTATTTTACCGTTGTTTGCACCATTATGGAACCACTCAAGCAATGAGCCCAAATTGCAGCAATTTCGAGATATTGCTTGATTGTAGTGCTATGAATGGTATTTAAAAGATGTTATTGTACTGGGAGTCTTCTTTTAGAAATGTGGGAAATGATTTGCGCATTTATTTAACTCTCATGGTCATGGTGACCAATTCATGGTGACCGTGACCAACTCATGGACCAACTCACTCTCATGGTGGCGGTGAGGATGACAGGTGCCTTCACGTGGCTCTCCCTATACGACATTCACTACAAATGTCAACTAAACCTGTCACTACGAGAGCAACCACTGCTACCCGTGCTGAATGTGTTCGGCATGGGATGGGTCATAACACGCCCTTCTCAGAGCGCGGCAGCAGAAATGCTGCCGAAGATGACCCACGACCTAACATACTCCAGCTGAACACCGAGGGGCCCACTGCAAACAAGATCTCCGTCATTGAGCAGCTAGCCTATAAGAACAAGGCCTTCATAATCGTCCTACACGATACCCACTGCACAACTGCAGACAAGCTAGTGCAGTGATGGCGAACCTGTTATGGACCGAGTGCCTAAACGGCACTTCTAAACTCACTTATGTATTCCAAAGTGCCAACACGGCTATTTAGCCTGAATGGGTCAACAGAGGTTTTGGATGAGAAAAAACAACTCATGCAGTAACATCTTTTTTCTTAAAAGAAATTCAAAATAACAGAACTCCAACACTATCGCTAAGTAGAATATATAATGCTTTCCCTTTGCGTTTAATCTCTCCAAATGACTCTGTCCAGGCCTTTTGGAATGATCTTCAAGTATATTTTTTGCTTTTTTCGCTACACTAGCTTGGAGTCTACAAAAACATATAATTTCATAAAATGAAGCGCTCATTTTGAAGCTGTCCCTGTGCAAAAATAGCTAACACTAAAAAATAGATGTTCCCCTGCTGAGCAATCTGCTGCAGTGATTCTCTTGTCCAATCCCCTCGTAAAGGCATCTAGGCCAGATGCCATCACCGCATCCTGTGACGATGAGTTCTGCAGGTTAATTATTATATGCTTGAAAACTGTGCTCACTGTGTGCACGCTGCACAGTCTGTAGCAAACTGGAGATTGTACGCGTGATCACCACATAAATTACGTCTAATCAGAAGATCTCGTTAGTATTCTCTCCAATGCTACTGTTCGTAAACAGGGTTGCAGGTCCAGATGAACAAAAAATGCCAAATAACTTCAAAAATGCCAAACAAGCTGAAATAAGGCCAATAGTTGGAATTACCTGGATGAGTAATGGCAGAAGTAGGCTACAATATTGCTATGGAACCAAACTTGTGTTTATTGCAAATGAATATACATATAAATTTGTTAATCTCCAAAAGTACCAGCTCCTTTTACAGAAAATGCCAAATAAAAATACATATAATTGTTTGAACCAACAAAATACAGGTTGTGATAATACAAATATGCCCCACGGCATAGTTTTTAATTACGCAGATAAATTAGCTCTTCTGGCAATTATTTTATTATTAGCTGACGTTTTGCCCACCTAATGTTTTTTAACCACATATAACATGCAACTTACTAATAACAAGAAACAGTGAGCAGCAGGGCCGAATTTACCTATAGGCTATATAGGCTTAAGCCTAGGGCCTCAAGATCCAAGGGGGACTCCAGGAAACTGTGGTATGCATAGATTTAATTGCCGGTATATGATCAAATTGATAAATATTCACCAAATTTTATGTCTTAATTTATTCACCTAATCAGATTCCGTGTTGATAACACCAGGGTCTTTCAACGAGTTTGCGTGAATCTCAGTACGACCGTTGGTCAAGCCGCATGCTGAGTCGCCGACTATTGTGTCCAGGGCTCCTATTCAGTAATTTCTAATACACTCAGATTGTAAGACGAAAAAACATTTCTCTGTCAGAAAACGGAAATTTTAATTTGCAAAAGAGACCGGATGAAAATACCTGAGGTGAAACTGTGATTAAAATCCTGATTTACTTGAAGTTCCTCTTCCAAACTTTCGGCCGTAGCGTGAACATGTAACATTTGGATCCCATTGCTCAAGACATTTGATGTAACGCTGGTGACATATTCTATTAATGACATTTCTCAGCAATTCAGACTTAGGTATCCAATAACGGTTTTGATGGCTGCTTCTTGACAATGCTTGTTTTGATAACAATTTTTCTAAACAGTCTCGGTTTTAGCAAATTTGTATTTGTTTCAATATGATTAGCAAATGAAAATGTTCTTTCTAGTCATGCAGTAGACTGGCAAAACCATAAATCTGGTCATTAAATCATAAAATACGCCGAACTCCAGGTTATCCACGCCTGCTTTGATGTTACGCAGATAATACCAGAAACCAGGGATAGATTTATTGGACAACGACATGTTTAAACTATCGATATATCCTTCAGCTGTTCTTCAGGTGCAAGGCGGGTAAGTCTAGGACCACATTTGCTAGTGCACTTGGATCTTTTGTGAGATCTTGATCTGCAATGGAATCTAAAATACCTAAGTTGGCAGTTGGCCTATATCTTTCCTGCAATGGAAATCGTTTTTTCATTTTGCATGCATTGAGTAGCCCAAACGTTTAAAGATTCATTCTTAAAAGATTGTTTCATCAATATTCAATTCCTTCAGTTGGCATCTGAGACAATGACCTTTTACGTAGCTCACCAAATTGTGAATCTTTCAATTGTGTTTGTTACTTATTCATGTTACTTTTGCTGTGCATCCAACTGCATGACTGACTTTGCCGGATCGCAAGCAACCTTCAGTATTTGACATTTATACTGGTGTGAGGGTGCAACACTGGCTGAACATGTTTTGTTTCACCGTTATGAGAACGTTTCTCACCTGATGATCGCAATCGCATACGAACGCTGTAATGACAGGAAGATCTATTAGATTTACTGTAGCTAATTGCCAAATTCATATTCTGAAAAAACAGATTTAACAGGATTTTCCTCATTAAACCTAGACAGTCAGATCCACTTGAAAAAAACAGATCTGGGTTAAAAAAAAGCAGTGGGGAGCCCTGATTGAGTCGATATACTCAAAGCACGTTGGCTGCTTCCTCTGCTGAATCGTAGCGATTGTTACGTGTGCATCAGTCGAAAGAACTTGTGCTGTTCGTGTTTGAAATGCACCTTATCGAAGCTTTAGGTTGTGCTGCAGATAAGAGCTTTGTGTAGGACTACAGTATAGCAGCATTATCCTACCATAAAACATAGCTGCTAATTCTGAGCAATACTTTAGTTTTGTTAGCGTTTCCATTACGTAAAGCTCGTTTGGTACTTTCAAATGTGATTTTTTCCATTTTAATATTTTTCGAAGTCATTCAGAAATCAGATTGCTATTGAGTACTTGCGCAAGTTTGTACAACTCTCATGCTGAGCAAGTGTGAGAAGATCTTAATGGGCTTGAATAGCAAGCGAAAGCCACTTTGTCAACTGGCAACCACAGAACTCTACCCCAGTAATACAAAGAAAGGGTAACAGCAGAAAATGACAAAGTCACGTTTGGGTCTGATGATGCCTGAATGTTTTTTTTAACCAACCACGCGGACCCTTATTTCTTAGCTTGATGATCACTAACTGTCTAGGAGAAAGTTTTTTTTCAAGATTCAGAAGAATTAAGAACGAAGTGAAAGGGCGCAATGTTCTAGGAGAGGTTACCCAGTGTAAGAGTTCGGTGCATTAAAGTGACAGACTTAGGCAAACAGATTGTAATGAATTCCTATAGGAATTTTCATGAAGGCCAAGAAAAAACTTTTTAATTGTTTACTGGGCTCTATTCCGCCTTACTTGATTCGATGATTGTAGCTTTTTGTAAGTATTGCGATAATGACAGCATAAGGGAAGTTTAAACCAGTTCCGTCGCCATGGGGTCTATGGTGGGCTCAGCCCCTCAAAACTTAAATATGAAACACTATAAATCAGTGGAGATTTTATCAAATTTTCTGAATGTGAAGTCCACCTGCGCAAATGTAAAGCCGCCTATTGAAAGCTTTCTGGCTACGATTCTGGTTCAAAACCTCACATCCTTTCGCATGACGGTTTCGTTACGTTCGATTCTTAGGAGTCTGAAAAAGCAACAAACACGCGAATCGTGAACCTAGCAGTTGCAACCGTTTGGGTGCGTTTTACTTGACGTGTTTTGCTTGTGTCAATATCGTCATTTTCGACTTTGCGCTACTTGATTAACGCTTTTCCATTTTTTCCTCGTAACAGTGGGAAAGGGGGCCTCACAAGTGGATTAGCCTAGGTTAGGGCCTCGAATCAATTAAATCCGCCCCTGATGAGCAGTATGACGTACAAAGACACATTTGTCTTTTGTCAAAGACACTTTTGTCTTTGTACGTCATCCTGCTCATTATTTCTTGTTATTAGTAAGTTGCATGTTATATGTGGTTAAAAAACATTGTCCTGAGGAAGCCCACTCGAATTGGTGAGCGAAACATCGGCTAATAATAAAATAATCGCCAGAAGAGCTAATTTATCTGCTTGATTTGAAGCCTGGTGGCAAATGTTACGATACAACATGTGTAGCAAAAAAACAGCGTTTTTCTTTGCGTTGAATCTGGCACACAAGCATCTGATATTTTGTCAGAATTCCACAAACTTCAATCACAAAATGCGGTTACAGAGCAGCCACAGAAAAATTTTCTAGCTTCCCAGGTTGTACGCCTTATCGCTACTCAAAACATGCCAAATAACATCAATCAATGCCAAACGGGCTGAAAATAATTTCAAAATATAAGCTGAAAGGAGACAAGTGTTTGAAAAAATACCAAACAACGTTTTTCTTTCAGCCAACACCAATGAAACAGCCGAAAAACATGCCAAACTATGGTGAACATACCAAACAGCATTTTCTCATGCCAAACCACTTCAAAAAGGCCAATTTTCAGGAATTTGGCATTTGAAACGCTAACCTGGCAACCCTGTTCGTAAACTTCATCTTGTTTAATTGGTTATTGTGATGTAATAATGTGAAAATGTCGTCCTTGCTTGCCTCGTCCACAGTTTAGCTCAGGCTTTACAATTGAAATTGCTAAAACGAAACGTTTGGTATAATTTTGCTTGTTAGTGTTCTGGCTCTACTCTTCGTTCTTAGAAACAAAAAAGGTCCGTAGTGATTTCGCGTCCAAAACCAAAACAGTGTTACCAAAAATAATATTACACTTAACGGTAGCGTTACCAAAGTGGATAGACTCTGAAGTTACATACTGGCGAAGTGGGTGTTTCTAATTGAGCACTGGGAGAGCTACTAGTCCTCCGCGCATTAGCAGCGTCTTTTCAGGTGGCTGTTCCAATCTTGGGAGCAGCCTGACCCCGCGTACCTCTGCCTTTCTGGAAACGAGCTCTTTTCTGGAGCGACGGTGCGCTTGCCCAGGGTTTTTTAAGGCGTTTTATGAGTTCAAAACGGACCCATAAATTTCCTGTGCGAACCCGTAAATTGGTACTTCCACATGAAATCCGGACAACCACGAAAAGTTTTAGCTGAATTGAATTGTTGCTTCAATTAACGTCCAAAACCGATTTGCCTTACACCAAGTAAGTGTAGCGCAGACAGTAACCTCGCCTATTCATAATAACCATCTTGGAAATCCCATGCAAAGCAACAATTAATAATTTGACAGCTTTTAAGAGAGAAACAATTACGTTACGCAGTTTTTTTTAAGGAAAATGTTAGGTAGCCAGTATGCACCTGTACCGACCCGATTTCTCTGATTCTTGGGACCTGATTTTCAATTCTGTGGACCCGAATCAGGTCTTTGAAACACCTTAAAAAACTGGCAATACGCAATAATTAAACGCTTTGAATGTCACTGAGTCTGGCGCTTTCAGCAAGCCAAGCCTTCTCCAGATTTTATTCCTTTACTTTCTTGTGTGGATATTTTCAGAAGATAATGTCATAGCAAAAACGTAAAGCTAGCCATCCAAGAATAAAGCAGTATTTTTGTAGTAAGCCTGAACAAAGATTTCTTGCTGTTAGCCAACCAGAAAGTGCAAACGCCAGCAGCAGTGACTGTAAAGGTTCTTTCGATTCTGTTGTGCAGGATGTACAGCATTCAACTCAGTCCTGTGGCAAAGGGGGGATGGCTAACCCTCAAAACAAAGCTCCAAACCTTTCCAAATTGAAACATGGAACACTATAAATCAGTTGATTTTTTGTCAATTTTTAGAGTGTCAAGCTCCCCGCACAAATCCAAAGACCCCTATTGAAACCTTTCTGGCATCGGTTCTGATTCAACTGTTAGAATCTCAAAAGCATCGTCAGTTTCAGCTAACAGTCAGTCATAAGCAGGGGCGGATCCAGCCAGTAAGTGTGGGGGTGGAGCGATTTCACTAATATTTGGTAGTCAACTCTCATTACGGGTTCACTATTGTAAGACAGATGAAGCATACTTCACAACACTGCTGTGACAAAGCAATGGACAGCAAAATGACCTTGAATCGCGAATACTGTTTTCCGAACTGCAAAAAAAGCAACCAGCTCTTCATTTCGGGGGGGGACAATTTTCATGAAATTTCATATGATGACGTCATCGTGCTTATTCACAACTTTTTCGCAAACGGTCACATATAATAATAATATATTTTTGCCCGCAGGCACGAAGTCCTTAGTATACAAACACACGCATTCTGCACTACGCTGGTTAATAAAAACAGAACCTTTTACAACAGTGTTGGAAGCTGAATCACCCGTGTCGAGCGAAATTTCTGACTTCGTGCCATACGCGCATGCACAGAGTAATATTCTACATATAAAATGCGCTGAGAAAACTGATGATTAGGGTTTGGTGTTTAGGTAAGTTTGTCGGGTTAGGGTTTATGTTACAGCTAGAAAAAGAAAAACAAATGAAGTCTGAAGGCCAATCTACACTGAGGACGTGCCAGGAGTTGCCAGGTGTAATCCTTTGCTTGTCTTGTTGCGTCGGGTAATTCTACGCTCGTGCACGGCAGATCCTGGACGCAACAAAACAAACAAAGAATCGTGCGTAGCTACTCCTGGCAACTTCTCAGTGTAGATTGGCCTTAAGATTATGTGCAATATTTTTCACTGGTTTTGCTTATTCCCGTAGTGTAGCTTGTTGTGGGTATCTGACATCTAACCAAAGGTTTTAATCTGACAAAAGGTTTTAATTTTCACAACACACATCAAAAAGTAATCGCCAAACTTTATTCCTCAGAAGCAAAATAACTGATAAAAATAATAGGTCAGAAATTTCGCAAAGGTCAGAAATTTCGCTTGACACGGGCTAGAGAAACTTACTTAACAGAACGTTTTGTAACGGCGTTGGAGGCCGACCCTCAGGTTTACAGACGCATTCTTAACAATATTTGTTCACTTGGTACAACACCACCGCAGAGTGGGACGCTAATTCCTAAACTGGTCAATCCCATGCAAAGTACGAATGCATTGTGACATGCACACCCTAAAACGAACAAACACTGCAATGTCCGAGCACTCAGTCACGAAGTAAAATGCGATTGTAGTGTTCAAAGAATAAGGACGAATATAAACAATCTGACTGCGTCAAAGCAGGCAACCTACGTTATTAGACCTTCTACATCTTTCGAGAAACAAGTACATATTTTTTCTTAATACGGCCTCAAATGTAGGAATGTTACAATGAACTTGATGAGTCATGACTACAGTGGCGTAGCTAGAGTGTGGGCTGCCCGGGTAGGCCCTTGAGTTTGGCGCCCCCAAGCCCATAAAAATACATTTTGCACAGTGACTGGCTCTTAAAGCTTTGTATATATATTAGCTGGTGTGTGCACCATTATGAAATTACAGTACTCTCACATACTCAAAAATGGTATGCTTTAAATACACACCAAAAACTCAAACATAGTAAGTAACAGTTAAACAAAAAGTAAAAATGACATATAGGGAAAAATAGTAAAAAAAGTGTAAAAAATTAGGACTATCTTTAGTTCTGAAATGAAAACTACAATTTTCTACACAGTAACTTTTGTTGCCTTTTTGTTGGCAAATTCTTCAGTGGCAATGTCAAAATTTATTTTATCTGTCAGTTGTTGCTCTATAGACAGTGTGGCAACATTTCTCAACCGCAAGGTGCTCATACTAGATCTTAAGTAATTCTTGATCAGCTTTAGTTTCGAAAAACTCCTCACACAGTCAGGTAGCAACACTAACAGCAATTGTGAGGAAAATCCGTATATTTGGAAAAGAGTTCCCAAGGTTATACTTTTGAATAAACTGCAAAAGTTCAAGGGGGCCTTCTTTCACTACTGTGAACTATACATCGGCAACATCGTACAACTGTGATGCAACAATAACGTTCTTGTTAATTGTACAACAATGAACAACAAACGACGCAATAACTATCAATACCGGTTTCTTTTTCGGCTATCTGTACTCAACCTCCTGTACAACTAACTGGCCAACTTGGAATCTGAATGCAGCACGGTGATCTAAAAATTTTCATAATGATGCATCAACATACTTAAGCAAGAAATCATTTCCCCTAAAAAAACGAGGAACCCTCACGGAACCCTTAAAACTCACGTAACCCCACTACAGGTTTCCCGAACACTAGGGTTCCACGGAAACCCTGTTGAAGAATACTGAGCTAGATTTTATTTCTCCACACACACGGAAATCCATTTTGACGAGCACAAATCCAACTACACATTTATTACATTTACATAGAAATGTTTTTTTAGACCCAACAATTCGTTTTTACTCGCAGGTACAAAACTTAAGAGCACTTACAAAAGCTTAGAGCTCACCACAGCCACACGTTTGCCCACAGTCATCCACCATACTCCTACCAAGTTCTATAACATCATATAAGGACTACGATCAAACGCCAACAACGACCCAACACTCGATCAATCAACTGCGCAGTGAATCAGTAACATTTGACATCAAGTGAGTTGATAAGCGTGTTGAGAACCGTGTTACAGCTTCATGTAAAAAAGCCTATAGTGATACAACATCCTTGATACACGATTGTTTATTGTTTGGCTAAGATAACAATCACTTAAATACACATGCCATAGTTTAAATTACTGAAAATAAAAAACGTCCTTAACTGCGAGTACTACCCCGACATTAAAATCACTTTTATTTCAATACTGTATAGCCTTTGCAGGTTTATAGCCTACAGCAGCATAGCCCATAGTGCCGCCCCCATAAAAGTGCCGCCAGGGACGGACCGCCCCCCCGACCCCCTTAGATACGCCACTGCATGTCTACTAACACTCGCTCTCCAGGGCAGGTTGTATAGAGCTCTGCATCCGAAATTATAAGCCACATGCAATCTTTGCATGCATGACTTTCTGAAATTCCACCATATTTGTGATGCATACATGGGCGTACAAAAGGAACAAAAAAGTACATTTTTGACTCCATTTGAACATCGGGAAAAAGAGGCTCGCAGCTTGTTTGCTGCACAATATTTTTATCGCAGTTGTCTCTGAATGTCTTTGTCATCTGAGAGCTCAGTATTCAGTACAGCGCCCAGATATTTGTAGTGGTTAACAGTTTTTAGATTTTTACCACCCATTTGTCAGTAATGGGGTGACTGTGGTTTTTGTACTATTAGCCTTAAACGTCATAAAAACAGTTTTGCTGCAGTTGAAAATATTTCCATGCGATTCTGCACAAGCTTGACACACAGATAAAAGATCTCTTTGCAACATTTCCGAAAATGAGAACATTTCAGTCAAGATGCAAACCGAACGATCAGGACAGAGCAAAAATTAGTATCCTCATACAAACACCTGGTTCCGTACTCAACTAGTGTAGTCATGCCTTTAGTGTGACAGATGTATAGGTTACTACAGTAGTAAACCTGCCTAATTTTCGTCTTGCTTAGCAAATTCGTTCTCAAGCCCGTAACCAGCTTCGGACACCAGGGGTGTCGAAGAGTTTTCTGAGGGGGGCCGAAATTTTCTAAACTATGTCCAATAGTTTTCAACTATGCTCAACACATTTTTCCAGGGGGGCGAAAAATTTTGTAGGGGGGCTTCTCCCCCCCGCCTGCGCCCATCCTGGTTGTGGGCCTGTTCGTTCTAGCTCTATTCTTCTGGCATGTGTTTGAATTTCTATCACAAATGAAAATCCCAAACTTGAGGGATAGCCTATGTCAAGGATGAGAAGACCTTTGAATGCTACCATTTCGGGCAAAACACATCAGGTGTCTTGTGTAATTGGCGCTTAACGGATGAGGTGTGTTTGGGGTGAAACGGCTTTTTCTGGCATCCATGAGTTGTGTGAAAGTTTTAAGAAGCACGTTTAAGGCTATGAGCTTTCAGGGCTTGCACTGGTTGCAAAAGTAAGGGTCTTGCAAAGCGTCATTTGGAGCCAAAGTGGTCTAGTAGATAGGCGCGTTCAACACTTGACTAGCACTAATATGACACTTAATTAACCCTTTTCCCAAGCCGTGGTACTGGGATCAACCCACAAAGACACTAAAACGTGAAACAGTCCTCACGCTAAATTTAGTTAAAAACTATCACGTTTCGAACCTAAAATGCAGCTAAACAACAATCTTTAAAGAAATGTTCTACGTTAATAATGGTGATCCCCTTTGCCCCTAGCAACAATAATCAAAAGGTCGTAGAAGAATAAGCGATTTGACGTGCTACTAACCGTTATGTAAAGATTTCTCTAATCAATTTGAACGTTTCAGCAATTTATACGGTTCAACAGTACCCTAATGTTATAAAGTTTCATGAGGGCAAATTGAGGCTTGTCTAAGAAAAAATAGTACACGAACAAATAGATAAAAAATGCCTTAGAAATACGAACATTTTAAACTATCTCCCAAGTTTTGACACTTCCAGAATATTTGTGGTTAAATATTAATCATTTACGAAATTTTCGGTCAGATAACCTGTCTCAAGATAAATCTTGTATGGAGATAATTTACCAGTAGGATAAAGAAAAGTCCCAAGAAGACTTCTTAAAAATGATTAGAATATAAAATTTCATCTTTATTCTTTGAAAGTTTCTGCAAATGTCAAAATTGCTATGCAATGTTTTGAAAATTTCGGGGGGCGCAAATGCTCCAAATGCCCCCACCCCTGGTTGCGCGCCTGAAAAGAGATACTTTTGTAGGTTTTAGGGGGGCGATTGGGGCAATCGCGTCCCCCCTGTATCCGCCCTTGGGCATAAGCATCCAACAATCAGAATTCTCAATAATGGCTTAAGCTGAAAGGTTTTGGTGAATCCCCACAAATGAAGGTGTTCACTCTGCATGCTGAATGATATGCTTGCTATGCTCAAAGCATCCAGAAGTTACCACCGGCCGAGGAAAAAATGGTAATATTTACACTTCGGAGCCTGCCAGGCCTCCATGACCATACCGCCTGGATAATCATCGCACCTCTAATTAACTCCAAAAAGCCAATAACCTGGAAAAAACTCAACGAATTTCACTATTTCATGCCATTCACCAGGATCGCATTTCAGATAAAGTTAACATGGTAGCTGAGCGTGCACATCTGCTTTATTGGGTTTTGACAGAAGAGATAGCGAATCGAAAAATAGCTTCCTTACAAACCTTGATGGACCACATCGGCCATAATGATCGGCTTTGCGACCTCCACCATAACAGTTCTGTGGCAGTAACCGAGTTTATTTTGCTGATCTCCGAACATTTGAGTAATCGCATTGTTTCTGATGTCAAGTAGAGCCTGTGCTGGGCTAGTATGGTCGACGAGACAACCATTATTGCTGCAATGTACTGTCCATTCCAGTTGCCACAACCTGGCCAGAGCAAAGATTTTCAACTCTGTGCCGTAACCAAGCAACGAAGCCGGCTGTTTGATGCAACTCTGAATGCTCTCATAAATGCTTCAATGAATGGTCCAGAAAGTCTTCAATGTGGGGGTTTTACGTTTGTGCAGCGGAGCTTGACATTCTCAAAATTGACAAACACTCCATTGATTTATAGTATTTCATATTTCAATTTTAGGGGCTGGGAGCTTTGTTTGAGAGGCTAACTGCAACAAAGCCCCCCATGGCGATGAGACTGGGTTCAGAGCAGCTCAATGATGAGGGCGCTCTTGAGAATGCTCCTGAAATTTGTGATTGAAATGGATAAAAGCCAATAATAAACGGAGAGTGACACAGCGAGCACTAAAGACCCTTGAATCTGCAGATGACGAGCAAGAAACCGATGCTTTCACTAATGAACAACAGCTGTTTAATGAAGTTGAAATTGAAAAATTTGTGTTGACATTTTTGTAACTACAGTAGTACTAATTGTGTACTGTGACTGCCAATACTGTAATAAACAATACGTTTAGGAATTATTTTGTACGTTTTGCTAAACATAGCGACCTCGTAAATTCTCTTGGTGTTCCCTTTAAACCAGGTGTGTGCAACAGGCGGCCTGCGGGCCACAACCCGGCCCCCCAAGCCATTTAGTCTGGCCCTTGCCAACACTCTGATTTTTCCCCATGATGCATGAAAATCCTAATCCGACAGTTTATGTTAAAAAACTAAATTTTTCGTGTGGCCTAGCTAGATGTCTGAAGTTGGTTATATGACCCACCGACAAAAGTGTTGCATACCCCTGCCTTAAACCAAACCTTAAAAAAAACCTGCCCCTTCGGATAGGCAAATGTACCCTTGGGGGTACATGTACCACAGGTTGGGAACCCCTGGGCTAGTATGAAGCGCTTAGGCGCTACGTGCAGAAACGCCTACAGAAATCTGCATTACATACCCAGAAATGTAAGTGTTCGCACACACCAAGTTAGCTATCGTGTCACCACGTTTGATGCCTTACTGAGAAAAAATCGGTATCGCTTCTTGCAACGTTATGCATCTTCACCTAACTCTTTTATCCGATCACTTCAAATATCTGATGCTTTTTACATATCTTCATTTTTCCTCAATTAATTATTCAACGCTCCTATATGATGGCGAGGGCAAACCACTGCAATAGTTGTTGGTGAATTGTTTCGGTGTTCGCGTGTCATCAGTATTCTTTTGTGTATTAAATGCCACGTAATTTTATACTGCATGAACAGAAGCCTGCATAAGTGTAGTTTGACACTCGAGCACATTGGTCGCACTCGCACTAATAATGGATTTTTAAAACTTGTTGAAGCACTGCTATACACTCACTCGTACTTCTTTACACAAAGTATAAACGTAGGCCTACGTGGCTTACCGCTATCAGCATGCCACTCTCTCTTTGCATTACCTGCCAAGATGTGTGCGTTCAACAGTCTCATGGAACAAAACTCCTGCTATACCGTAATATCAAGTGAACCTTTGCAGGTTTGTTGCCATATTTTGTTACGAAATGCAGACCAACAGTAGAACAATGCGCTCGCCACTTTCGCAACCTGCCTCTGTAGGCAAAGGAGAGGACATGAGCATAGGCGTACGAGGCGTGGGGTCGGCAGCCGCCCCGGGCTTGAAAAATTTCAGGGCAAACTCTGTTTTCAGGGCAAGCGCAAGTTGCTCAAAAATCCTGGATGATAAAAAATACAGTGAAAATTTTCAGGGCAACTCTGTTTTTCAGGGCAAGCGAAAGTTGCTCAAAAATCCTGAATGATAAAATATATTCCAATACAGTGAAAATTTTCTGGGCAACTCTGTTTTTTTCAGGGCAAGCGCAAGTTGCTCAAAAATCCTGAATGATGAAAAATAAGTATTCAATACAGTGAAAAATTCTTGAGCAAACTCTCTTTTTCAGGACAAGCGCAAGTTGCTCAAAAATTCTGAATGTAAAAAGTATATTCCATACAATGAAAATTTTCAGGATAACTCTCTTTTTCAGGACAAGCGCTAGTTGCTCAAAAATCCTGAATGATAAAATATATTTCAATACAGTGAAAAATTCCAGGGCAACACTGTTTTTCAGGGCAAGCGCAGAGTTGCTCAAATTCCTGAATAATAAAAAATATATTCAGTACTGTGGATTCAGGGCCCCCTTTGTTTTTCAGCGCAAACGCAAGTTGCTCAAAACTCCTGAATAGTAAAAGGTATATTCAATACAGTGAAAAATTTCTGGGCAACTCTGTTTTTCAGGGCAAGCGCCGTTGCTCAAAAATCCTGAATAGTAAAAAATATATTCAATACAGTGAAAGAGTTCAGGGGAAAATCTGTTTTCAGGGCAAGCGAAAGTTGTTAAAAATCCTGAATGTGAAAAGTATATTCACTACAGTGAAAATTTTCAGGGCAACTCTGTTTTTTTCAGGGCAAGCGCAAGTTGCTCAAATTGTGAACTGTGAAAAAATTTTCAATACAGAGTAATTCACTTGGGGGCGATCCGTGTAATTTGAGCTGGTGTAGTGTGTAATCAGGACCGACGTCTTGATTGGTTATAGTGACTTTGATCTGCACCAAGCCCTCGTTTTCTGTAAAATTCGAACAATTGGTTGTCGATAGTTCAACAGTTTGATATAAGAATTCGGTAACTCTTTCTTTGTTCGTTTTCGGGTCTTTGTTCGTTTTCGCTGGGTAGAGGTGCAGGGTGTTAAGATGATAGATTTTTTTGATTAACAAGAATTTTAGAAGCGGGCAGCACGTACGTGCAGATTGCTTGGCTCGTTTGAGTGTGCGTCTTTGACCGCCGGTCCACGGTATATTCGTGGCTGCTGTCTGATGCTAGAACGCCGGTATGGTTTTCGCGCTGGTGCTTGAGTGGACAAGGCGTTGTTTTGAAAAGGCTCTGGATGGAAAACCTTGCACGGTAGAACCCAAAATTCTGCACAAAAACGTTAGTCATATTGTGTAGTTTATGAAAATCGAAATCAAATAATTTTTCCACTTCTTTTGGAGAGAAAAAGCACCCTGAAAGAAGGGTGGATTGCCTGTTTTTTGACTTTGAAAATTTATTGCGCCTATTCCAACAATGGGAAAAATGTAAAAATCACAGAAACGGTTGCTATAGCTGTTACAAAGCATCCTGCCAAGTTTTGAATTAAAAAATTGTAGAAAAGAAATGTTATAACAGTTTTTATATCACCTGGTCCTAGACAGCATTTCTGCTTTTCGACTCTGTCCGAAAACGCACATGTGTTCAGCTGTGCTTTGCCGATCGCTAAATAACTCACTTTGGTTTCGATTTGTCTAAAACGTACAGCACTTTCGTTTTGATACCTAAAACCTTCATAGATGTTTTCGTTGCACTAACTGAACTACGAAAAAATTATTATACACATTGTACAACGAAAAAACACGCAAAATTTTTGTTTCGCATGAAAAAGCCACAACAAATTTTCTTTGCACAAAAAAACAACGCAAAATTTTACTTGCACGTGGGCTGAGCATTCGACAATTATCAGCTCTTGGATGCTGAAATGTAACGCTTCTGCTGTTGTTGTTGCAGAAAAATGTGAATATCACAGAACATATTGTGATTATCTTGTAGCAGCCACATGTCAAGATGGTAGTGCATGAAACGAGAGGAAAAAAACTACAACATTTTTATCAGCTGGTCGCAAATATGGTTTGAGATTTGTGAAAAAGTTATGCACGCACGTTCAGGTGCTTGACATTGTTGCGATGGGAAAGGACGAGCGGCAAGGGTGCAATGTGAGCTATTGTTTCCAGCAACCTTTAGTGTTCTCTGTTGAACTCTAAATCTCCATTGAAATGTATTGTTGGGAAGCAGCGAAAAAATCACAATTCGCGATCACTGAATTACTGTTTTTTCGCAAATCAACGGGTGTTATTCTTCACGATGCCCTTGCTGCCTCACAAAGGCTTTGCGCTAACGGGCCGTTTGAAAACTGCCAAGTGCGAATGTTTGTGAAGCAGGGCTAATTGCCAAGTGCGAATGTTTTTGAAGCAGCCGAACAGACGGCTCCAGCAGCTACTTGCTGTTGAAAATAATACAATTTTGCAGCAGC
>Ga0210059_1005992_pt1 | contig 19517 bp, 11 predicted proteins | sample Ectturendosymbi2_FD_188042 | JGI IMG/M metagenome (GOLD analysis project Ga0210059, IMG submission 188042) | Ecteinascidia turbinata endosymbiont from Florida, USA - Sample 2 (SPAdes) (version 2) | ecosystem: Host-associated > Tunicates > Ascidians > Unclassified | place: Key West, Florida... | reverse complement strand
GATTTTAATGTAAAAATCAATGACAAAACCATTACGCGAACAACCTGCGTCAAGTATCTTGGGGTTTTCATAGATGATAAGCTTAATTGGTCTAACCACATAGCCTACCTTGAAAATAAACTTTCTCACAGTGTTGGACTTTTTTATTGAATACATCAGTATCTCAGTGATAGTGCATTAAAATCACTTTACTTCAGCTTTGTTTATAGTCATCTACAATATGCTATTGGTGCTTGGGGTGGTGTCGGCATAACAACCTTAAACCAATTAAATGTATTACACAACAAGATAATTAGAACAATGACATGCAGCTCTTTTAGGACAAAGATAACACCACTGTATAAGAAGCTCAACCTTCTTAAGCTGGATGACATTTATAGCCTTGAATTAGGTAAAATAATGCACAAATTTCACTCTGGCAATCTTCCTGACAACTTCAACCACCTTTTCACTCCTGTAAATCAAGTACACTGTCATGCAACTAGGGGTGCATATTTTTGGCAAATGGCCCACACCAAATACGGAAAAAGGTCTTTGAGGCCTCTAGGCCCTAAGATCTGGCACAAGATTGATCCCTCTCTTCATGACAGCTCCCAGCTCACATTTAAAAACAGTACAGAGATGTACTTATCTCTGCCTATGATGACAGATAGTATGGTGCTGAAACATGAGTTCTTTAGGTCAACTGTATACCATTTCATCTTACCTATAGCCCACTTCAATTTCAAATTGTACAATTCCGTTTGAACATATTCCCTCCTCCCATAGCCATCTTTATTCCATACTTTTAACCCTATTGTACATGCTCCAATTATTAACACAACTAAGTTGTGTCTGCTTACCTAGGTTTTGATTGTTTTGTTTGTTTGTGTGTTTATGATTTGGTTTTCTTGTTTTGTTGTTTGTTTGTGTATTTTTGTGATTTGGTTTTCTCGTTGCTGCTGGTTTTGTTTTGCAGGAACAGCACGTCTTTCCCATTATTCCCACATATCACTTCTGGCGAACAAAGAAATTTGAAGGCAACACCTCTACAGATTGGATCCCAAGAGTACCAAATCAACCATCATCCAAATGCAAAAAACACTGCAAACAATTTTTAGAGCTTGCCAGATGCGAAAGGTTTATGACAACCCAGGCAGAGTTTCGTTTTAGCTGGGTTTATACTTTCTCTGACACGCCCAGATCCTTGTGGATCTGAGCAACCCATCCACCGAGAGAGACCAGTTGCGAACTTGCGACCCAGCATCCCTTGCACAACTGTGTTGATCATCTAGCAGCTCCTTCCCACATATATGCACCACCACGAGTTGAAACTGGACAGTAACAAAACTAATTTAACTGCTGAAGGGCATTGACTCGACAACCTTCCGGTCACTTCAATGCCCTAGCGTCCTTGCACTAATTTGTGTTTTTTCTAGCTGAATATTAATTATCGCTAAATAAACTCAACGAAAACGCTAGGTGCCAAGATGAGAGGCGAGCCCAAAACCATTGACACGGCAGACTTGAAACCCTTCAATTAGGCTGCCAGGTCGACACCGATTCAATAACAAACTGACCGGTTTATGCCAAACGCATCATGCGGGGCGGATGAATAGTCACTACCTAACAATTGAATAACTACAGTAGTAAATCATAACATCAGGATGTGGTTATGTTACATGTTATCTTTATGAACTAGAAGTTTTTTATTTGAAAAAATATTTCTTATCTTGCAACCACCTAGTAACTTTTACCAGGTTGTCTAGGAAACTTTGCCAGACTCAAGTGTAGGTTATATTCAAGTCCATACACCTGCTAAGCAATTATATAAGAGTCTTTAAATTTGCCACAGGTATTTCAGTAAAGAAACTTCACCCCGGCAATATTTTTATCTGGTTTATCTATCATACTTGCTGATTATAATTTACTTAATCACTGTTTTTTAGCAAACGTACATTGCAATAATTATTTGTTTTTCTTTAACCATGCTAAACTATTTATCATTAATAAGCGCTTGACTACAAATGAATACAAATTATCATTTCCTTATAAGTAAAAGACTTTGGACATGAAAGCAAAGCTTCTACTTCAATAACATGTTGCAATCAAATATCTGAAGATGTGACTAACTTCAAGAAAAATGGCATGTAGCTTTAAATAAAAGTGTCTCATGTAAATCAGTGCACACATTGACATCGCAGCAGTAGTATAGCCCTCATAATATGCTTTTAAAATACATCAGCAGGTATTGACGCCCTGCTGTAATAATATCCTGGCAGTTGGTATTTGTTCTGCAAAATTGTAAACGAAAGCATTATCAACCGAGGGTTTAACTTTTGTAGTTGATCACTGATTATTGTATGACTATACTTTGCATACTCATTGATCCATACTGAACACTTGACAGCCACCACCAATTCAAGTGATTTTTCTTCCACTAATTTCTTGATTGTACTTGGCCTAAATAAGTTTCTATTTGCCTTTTCTCAAACATTGTGATGAGATTCATGTTTGTGGTTACTCCCAAGACGAATGTGCTTTCAAAAGCAAATTGCAACTAATTTGTTTCTGCCATATATTTCAAGCAGGAACAATTATGAATGCAATGCATGAGAAAGCGTATAAAATTAGTTTGCACCAGGATGATTAAATATTTTTTCAAATGAAAAGCACTTTTATCCTGTGCAGGCCTCAATGAAGAGAATAAATAAAACATTGTTTGGTCATTGTACTGTTGCAACCTCTCTGGTGGCGTTGCATTGATTGTGTGATTCACCATGAACGGGATGTGCGCGAAGAAAAATACTAGTTTCTTGAGAAAAATACTAGTTTCTCAAGAAACAAGTAGAGCTTCCAAGTAAAAGAAAAAAATACTAGTTTCTCAAGAAACAAGTAGAGCTTCCAAGTAAGAAAAATACTATGTATGCATGGCGCGAACAAGCAATAAGAAGAGAGATTTTTTTTGTAATAAAAATGCCTCAGAGGTTTCAAGCAATGTGGAACATGACACCACACTGTACTCTCATCATAGGCTATGCGATTGACAATATACTTAGAACTGCACAACTGAGGGAACAATGAATCTTACAGAAAGAACAAGGATTCGGAAGGCAATAGCTACATATTGATACAGGGGCAAGTGGTAGGCAATGATGGTGGTCAGTACATTAAAAGCAACTAGAAAAAGAACAGGTAAAATTAGATCAAACTTGCACACAGGCTAATATGCTGGCAGCGTTTCCCCTGACCATAGCCAGGGACAGACGCTGGTAGAGCCACTGGCACTCCCTGGGGGCACGAGACGCATCACCGAGTTTCTTTGTATGACTACTCAAAAAAGAAGCAGTGGACTTGCCATACACACCAGTGGTCTCAATTGCCATTGGTTGAAAGTGGTAATTGCTTTGGAAGTCATGATAGTGGTAATTGCTTTGGAGGTTTTTGGCATTTTGCGCCCTCAGCTTTTGTGGCTGCAAAACCAGCCTGTCTGGCAGAGTCTTTATAGTGGCCCTGAGCAAAAGTGTCCACAACTGTTGCGTCCCACACTAGGCTTACACCTCTGTACCAGGGGCCCAAAGTCAGGCCATCTGGCCTCCTTCCATCGTTAGACAAGCCGACAGGCTCCAAGGTAGAGGGAAGACCAATGCAGGTCAATGACCTCTTGAGGATGGAGTTGATGGCTGAAGAGAGATTGCGACGCATGATCTCTACTGTTGCTTGCTGTCACAGTGCAAAGCTTCGCGCACATGCTTATGTAAGCTATGCTTGGTAAGGCAAGAAATGTTGTGTCACAGTATTATGTAAGCTATGCATGGTAAGGCAAGAGATCTTGTGTCACAGTACTTGGTTTGATAACTAATTCACTATGCATAATGTTTCTACTTCATGATGTTCTCAGGCCTGACTCTACGGCAGCTATCAATGTAATTAACAACATCACAACCAATATTTTTTTTTGAAGTATGTTGCATGAATATGCTTCCAAGTTAACCTCAACACCTGAGACTGAATTATTATGCAGTTGCAATAACTGGAAATTTATAGGTCAAAATAAAGACTATTTGTAAATTATTAAGTCAAAATTTTAAGATTTTAGGTCAAAAAATTCGTTGCCCTACTTTAACATATTGTATGTTTGGCCTATTTGGCCAACTACTTATAAGTATGTTAATCACTGATCCTTCTGTACATTTTCCTAGCAGGATGCACAAATACAGTGGTTCTTAACTTTTTGAATATCATTACCCCTGAGAAGACTGGTGGATTTTAATTGCCCGTTTTAAAAAAAATGACAACTTACAGTTTGCAATAAATTTATAAAAAAACATAAAAATTACCTATCAAATGCTTTAGATGTATCTAAGAAAGCTGAAAGCACTGGGGTATCTTTGCTTACATAATAAGACACAGCCTGTTTAAGTAAAAAAATACACATCTTAGTGCCAAGTTTCGGCTTGAACCCAAACTGATTGTCTGCTGTGGCCAAAAGTGGTGAGATGCAGGACAAAATGTGTGCTCAAACAACTTGGAGATGATAGTTGCAAGGGAAACAGGCCTGTAGTTCCTAGCATCACTCATGTCTCCATTCTTGTTTTTACAAATAGGTACAATGACAGTTTGCATGCATTTCCTGTGGAATTTTTCCATGCATTAAACACACGTTGAATAAACTACTTAAATGGTTGCACACACTTGAATTAGCACAGAAAATGTGTTCAGCAAAGATGCCATCTTTGCCAGCCGCATGATCCAATGGTAGTTTGTATATTAGAGATTTAATCTCAAAGCTGTTGCACATCAATTCATCAATCCCTTCAAAATTACCATGTGAGAATATATATTGTTTCGTATTTACATTATTCCAAGCTGCATTGACACTTCGACAAGATAACCTTTGGATTTTTCAGTGTCACAGCCCCACATTTATTTTTTTGTTGATGTACCTCGGTATTTATGTTTTATATTGGCATTAAAGCTGAATACAATATAAATGGATTTACAAAAAAAGCTTTAAAAGCAACTGTTACTGTTGATCTTTCCATCAAAGGATCATTCACACTGTACCAACATAAAACACAGTGTACCTGAGAAAACTTTTTAGAAACAAGTTATGAGGTAATCAACAGGAAAATAAACATAGCAGGAAAAGAAAAATGCCACACCATTAAACCATCTTCCCAAAATATGCCACACAGTACTTTTTTTAAGTAGAATATTTGAAAATTTACATTGATTAAGTCACTGAACCTTTTTCAATTTCCTTGGATGTAGCCTACGCTACAGTATGAGTATGTTATATGCAAAATTTAAACTATACTAACTAGGCCTATACTTCTACCAATTAACCCTGCCATAATCATTAATTGCAAAACATAAGTCAAATATTAGGCTATTGTTGCAGTTGACTGCATCGCCTTGAACTACTGAGTCAAGCACAAGCGAAAGATGGCAATTCGGGGCATTAACTAACAGGAAAGCAACCAGCAGCAAGAGATGCTCCCTCACTGAGTTCACTCTACTACCACTAGGTTGCACTATCATTATATAGGGATAAGTGAACTACGATAATTCGCTTGTGGTGACTATCACAGTGACTTGTTACTCATGGGCACCATCTAGCGGTGACCATTTATTTACATGTGGCGCCATCTACCTGCCGCCACACTATTTTATAGTATGTCAAGAAACCATTTGAAGAACATGCATTGCAGTACAATAAGAAAGTAGCTTTTTTTAATATTCTGTTAATTTTACATTTTTCTATACACAGCAAAGTTTTCTATTAGTACTATCAGTGTTCTCCAGGCAGCACCGATGTACTTGACACAACTTAACTTTCACTTTCAACATGTTCTGCATGGCTATATTTAAATTTAACCTACCTAGCTACTGATCCTACCTGTTGCTCTCTCTCTCCCAGCTCTCTTGCACAATGTGTCAACAGATATTTTTTTTATACCCGAGAGAGATTTCAGAGCAACTTTGCTTGCATTTAACACATGGGCGACGTATCACAATCCAAACAAGCAACTTACCTTAATGAAACAAGTAGCTCTTTTCGACAAAATTATACAGGCTAGCAAAGTAGCATTCACTACGAAAGATCTAGCGCGTAAAATCAACTGACGTGTAAGACTAAGTCAAATATTTTCAGTGTGCACTGTGCAGTCATTCCCGGACTTCCACTTACTACGGACAATCTGAAGATTGCCTTAAACTATTTATGTTCGCAAAAAGACATGCAAGAATAGGTCAGAAATTTCGTTTGACTAGTAGAGCAAAATTCTTGACTAGGTCAGATTTTTCGCAGAGGTCCGAAATTCCTGACCAGGTCAGAAATTTCGCTTGACACCGGTAATTTTGATGTCAAGCTCCATTGGTGATACGTAATTGTGACGTATTTAAAGGGAATACCATGTAGCCAATAGAAAGTGCCTAGTGGCATCAGACAGCCAATCACTGCTGAGAAGCGGTTTTTTTGAGAAGTGCGAATCAAGTGGAAGCCATTGTTGCAACGCAAGGAGTGGTGTAGCCATTGTTGGTGCAGTGTGACTAGCTGCTTTTCTTGGGACCTTGATAATAACGCGCTGCGGTTTTCCCGACGTAATTACCTATTTGTTGTTTTTTTTACTTTCAAGCGTTTGGATTAAGAAATAACACATGTGCGTGAGGTGACTGCAACTGATTGAAGAGGTGATTGCAAAACGGACTTTTGTCTATGAGCCCTTCCGCTTGACGTAGTTTTGACAAGCTGAAAAACTCAGTTGCCAAATTAAGTTAGGGAAGTGTACCAGCTTCTGTTGTACTGTACGATGGCTACGATTTCCGCGAGAGAAAATGTCCAGGTATGTTTTATGTAGTATATGTTAACGTTAGGCTCTGCTGAAGTTCTTAAACTTCTGCGTGACTGTCATGACACTTAAAACAAGGACGTGACTACGGATACGCCTGGCCCGACGCAATTCAAATAACAGGGTCAGTTTGTCATTCAAACGGCTTGGATCTCGTAGCCTAGGAGTTGTGCGTTACGGCTGCTATGCCAATGATTTTCGGTTCGACTCTCACCTTGCCAACTTTCGTTTTTTTTGGTGGTCTCTATTTTACTGCCAATATTCTGGCGGCAACAGATCGGCTGGAGCTATTGCTGCCAGTCAAACATTCGGTCTCGTGGCATGACGCAATTCGAATAAAAAGGTCCGTTTGTCATGCAATCGGTGTGCTGCTCGTGGCGTAGTGGTTATGCTTCAAGTCTGGTATGCCATTGCTTTTCAGTTCGAATCTCACCTTGGCCACTTTTTCTTTTTTCATAACTTTCCAAACTTTTTCCTTAGGTGTTAGGTTTAGGCTTCGGTTAGCGTTTGTGTTACGGTTAGCATTAGGCTTAGGGATTTCAGTGGGGTAACCAACTGACGAACATGCGAAAATTTAGGGCCTATAGCCAAGGCTTGAAAAAACGTAAATTTCCTGGGAAGCTTGTTGAAATTTCCCGTGGATCGCAAGTTAAAGATGATCGCCCCTTCATGATGTCGCAAAAGGAATTTATTTTCTTCAACGTTGCATTTAAGAGCCTCAACTATCACTGCATTCACATAGATCAACTTGGATTGGTTCAGCCCACAAGCATTGGTTCACATTCAATGTAAACAGTCGCATCACCGCAGTGTACTACGCTAATGTTCGGTACGCAAAAACGACATACTGACAGAGTGCAAAAGTGGTGGAAGTAGCAAATCTTCACCACGAAGTGGCAAATTCTCATGCCTAATCCTTGCTTAACGCGCTTTTAAAATTTGTGTTTTGTTGACACTTCAATTTATAAGGAATTTTTTACTACATTAGATTTTTAGATAATTTAAGTAATATGGGCTGCTTACGATGATGCTTCGCAACAATCGTCGACATATGGAAAACCGTAACACGGTTTCTAACAACCAACCAAATCGTAATTTGTAGACCATTGAGAGACTTCTAGACACCAAACTAAAGATATCCGATGGATAATAAATTTTAATAATCTCTAACGCATGTGTTACGGCAAGAGTGTACGTAATTGGCACAGCAGGGTCGAGCATATCCTACTCTCGTGCAATCATGGGATGCCTGCGGCTCTTGCACAGTATGAGTATAAACCAGTGGTTCTCAATCTTTTTGCTGAAAGCAGCCAAATCCAGATCTATGGTTTGTCAGAGAGTCACAAACAATCCGCAACCCCTAACCAAAAATTTTTTTTCGAGTGCAATCTACTAGACTGGCCGATCCGTTTGAGCCGTTGAACAGCTCTTTAGCGCAATCGGCGGAGGAGCTAGGGCGTTGGTAAGGCAACCGAAAACTGCTGTTTTTTTGCGAAAATTGCCGAAACCACCCAGACGCCAAGGTGTTAAGGGGACATACAATCAAGCAGTTGCCCCAGGCATTACCAGACCTCTGCATGCCTCTGAACCGAAGCACAGCAAGCTTAAAGCAAGCCACTAGATTATTTTCAAAAACTATTCAACAAGATGTATTGTCAAGAAAGCAAATGAAAACGATAGCCACTACTGACGAACTCTTCTTCATGTGGATGAGTAGGCTTGCTTATATTTTGCCATTTGAACAATGTCAGTAGAGGGGTTTTGCACAAATATCTGTGTGCTGAGAAACAAGACATACACATTCAAAAAGAAAATGGCAGCTTGCGATTGCTTTGTGCAGAAGGGTGATAAAATGATGTTTTTGACTTTAAACAATTTTTTGACAAGCGTTGATGTCATTGCTAAAGAGTTATTAGACATTATAAGTCAACATTTCCAAAAGTTAGCTCATCACTTTGACTACATTATTTTATTGAATATGAGGATCCTCCAAATGAAACCGCTTTAGTTATCAGAATGATTGTGATAACTTGTTGCATTCATTGTGATTTTTGTTACTGGTCCATAAAATATTTTTGCGTTATTTACCGGTCTGCTGGTGTAAAAAGGTTGAGAACTACTGCTCTAGAACATCTTCGTGTCTTCTATTTTCTTAGAGCTCTTTCTAACGTGTAGGTCGCCAATCAGCGACATGCCATATGCACGGCAAAATGATGTCATTTTCAATGCATTTTGCATCAAGGAGCAGCATTGCGGGATTTGCTTTGTCCAATTGGTAAACTTTGAAAGTGCTTTCCATGCATGATGATGTGTTTGGCTTGAGTCAGAAAAAATACTAATTGTCTGTTTTTTTAAAATGACTCTCAGTGCACCAACCCTTCTCCGTTAGGACAGGAAGCAATGCCTTGAAGATCTCGTCAGAAATGTCCCAGTGTGAGGAATGATTATGTGCTTCAACTGACTTCTAGGCTACCTGTAGGCTAACTAAAGCGCTGTTCACAAGTTCATCTGCATACACCTGTTTGATTAATAATGTGATATGGATGATGGATATGTGCCCAAGACAAACCTGAAACCTACAATTTACTCATGTGCCTGGCCCAGACACATGGGCCATATTTGACTTTTACAATATTGTTTCATACCACCCAGAAGCATCAAACAACGTAAGAAAAATGTTGGACTGCACAAAAAAATTTTTTTTGCATTCGCTCACATCAATCGTCTCATGCCTTTTAAAAATCTAAATTTTTTCTAATAAAATGCCTTCCCATGGGAATGTCTGAATGCAGTCGAATTTAGAAGTGGTGTGTTGATTCAGTGTTTATGAAGGGTCAGTGTATATGCTAGAAAACCAATCAAGGGCTCTAAAGATTTGGATGACAGCCTAGATTCCAAAAAAATTGAGCCAAAAAAATGGCCTGTTGAGTTGGCACCTAGAGCCAGGAAAACTCGGCCACACGGGCGAAAACATGCCCTCATTATGACAAAAGAAAACCCCCACACCTAGAATGAAAAAAAAAATTTCAGTTTGAACTAGAAGACTTGCTGAATCCGTAGAGGGTTTGAACAGCTCCTATCTCAATCGGCTGGTAAGTAATAGTGTTGCAAAGCTCTGCCAAAACAGTGGCTCTTGCGGTCCTTAACACTTTGATGTCTGGTAGGAATCGGATTCTCGGGCCAAAACAACTGTATCACACATAGCTTTGCGTGCACGAAACTTGGGTGCCTAAAGTGGCAGAGAGCTGTTCAAATGCTCAAAAGACATGGCAAGTCTTCTAGTCTGCACTCGAAAAAAAAATTTTTGGTTGGGGGTTAGGGATTTTTTTGAGTGATGTCATAAGTGGAGGACTTTTAGGCCACCTTGGCCCACTTCACCTGGCCCTAAGCCCAAACCATTAGATGGTAGTATTTCGCTGATATTTTTACTGGAAACTAAGTTACAGTCTGAGTCTTTTGATACTTTGGATGACCTGCTGGGGTTTTGGGTTTAAAAGTTATGATCTAAAGTAATAAAAATATTTGACCAATCAGCCAATTAAAAAATTAATTTGTTTATTTTAGATCATAACTTTTCAACCGAAAACGCAAAAAGTTGATCAAAGGCTGAACTACACTTGACCAATGAACACTTCAACAAAATACTTTGGCCTAGCCGTAGGGCCCTAGGCCAGGTAACATGAGCCAAAATGGCCCAAAAACTACTTCACTTATGACGTCACTCATAAAAAATCTGCAACCCCCAACAAAAAAATTTTTTTCAAGTGCAGACTAGAAGACTTGATGCATCTTTTGAGCCTTTGAACAGCTCTCTACTACTTTCAGCGCCAGAGTTACGCTCAGACAAAGCCGTGTGTGATCTGTTTTTTGGTGCAAAATCCTAGAACGTTACCGGATGCGAAAGAAGTAACCTTTTAAATTAATAAGCACTTGTTTACCATGCATACACTAACCAGAGTTTTACTAATAACAATGCCAGAGCCTTGTATGGCAACCACAATCTGGACATGTAGCACAGGAAACTGCTGTGGGTGTATTGTTGCAATCTTTCATTGCAAAAATGCAGTTAGTGCCAAGAGCTTTGTTGGGCTATAAGCAAGAATGTTGAAAAGGTCATGAATACTATGCAGAAAAGTTAAGGCATAAACATGGTGCTAATTAGATTTATGATTGAAGGGCTTGTTAACATTTTTAATCAGCCATTGATGTGCTTTGAGTTTAGCTTCAGCAGGATGAGAGCAAGTGAAACCAACCATCGTGATTCTTGGAGGCACCTCCTATAATTTAATTTAGTTGTCCACGGTAAGACTTGAATTTTTTCAACTGGCACTGGTCTTAAACTCATTTCCAATCAATCCATTTGGTGCTGTTAAATGGCATCTCAAATTAAAATCACAGTATTACGCTTTCTTATTAATGTGCTCAGTACAAATAATTATGAATACTTCAATTATGATTGCAATTGTGTAATTTGCACTGGTTATATGTGACTTTGCATGTTTGTGTATTGTAGGAAGCTAACCATGGTGCAATCATCAAAAAACGTTCTGCTGTTCCAACAACCATCAGACCAGCTCTTGGAGACCTCAATAAGAATATTGCGGTCAGTATTTCATTGTCAATGCTAAATTGAATTTTTGTGACTACAGTATAACTCAGTGGTTCTCAATGTGGTCCAAGTAGACCACCAGTAGTCCACCTGGAATGTCTAGTTGACAACAGAGTTCCATAAATACTTAACAAAATATGTTCCTGAAAATTGAAACCTTTACTGTACATTAAATATGTAAGCCCATTTCTTGTGTTTTGTAGTTTTGTGGACGTCACATGTGCAAAGTGGTCCATCTATCTTTTTTAAAAGATGGTCCATGGGCCAAAAAAAGGTTGAGAACCACTAATGTAAAACGTATTGCGTTGTTAGTTTCTTTAACACCTTTGTTGCTATATGCGTCATACTGTTCAAATGCACAGGGTGCTGAACGACGCATGTATGCGTCATTCAATTGAATATGCCGGGTGCGGATTGATGTGTATAAACGCCGACGCGGTAACTTTCCACGTACTTGTTTGTTTGCAATGAAATTTTCCACAAATGTTATTCATATCAAGACATGCTAATCCTGAAAGTTTCATACAAATTGACCAAAAAGTTTTTGAGTTATGAAGTTTGGTAGCAAACCATCTTACTAGGCTATATGACATTTTCAAAAAAGTTAGGTGCGAACAGTTGCTTATTAACACACACTAACATTTTTTGTACTCATTTGGTAGCAATGAAAATTTACAATAATGTTCTCCATACCTACCCGCATAATCTCTGAAAATTTCAAGTAATGCCAGCAAGAACATTAATAGTTATGCTGTTTGGTATCAAGCAACAGTTTGCTAGGATTAGGCCACAACACTTTTTAGAAAACGCTTAGGTCTTGACAGTTGTTGCGTGTATGAGGATAACTTTTTTAAGTTGTGTTGGTGCACAGAAAACTTCCACATAACATTCATACCTATTCTGAAAAGTTGAAGTAATTCTAATGAAAAGCTTTGGAGTTAGGTACTTTCGTTTTGTAACTACAGACGTACGTATGCTAAAAAAACTTTATCCTATTCGACAGGGTCAAGCAGTTGTTCTGCGAAGCACCATAACATTCTTAAATCTAGAGTTTTTGCAACCAAAATTTACAAGAATTGTTTTCAAATTGTTGTGATTTTTTCTGAAAATTTGAATCCAGTACATCAAGAACTTCGCGAGTTAATATTTGTTGAATCGGTCAAATGGACTCTGTTCCCGAGCATCAGAATAATTGTTTGTGCACATGGCTGGCAATGCACTAATTTGGGTTCAGTAGTTGTTGAGTGGGGCGCAATTACTTCTAACATGCATGGTATTTTGCAACCAAATCTTAGACGAATGTTCTTCGCGTGAAAATGCCTTTTACCTGAAAATTTGAGGTCAATCGGGCGAGTACTTTTTGAGTTATTTAATTTTGTGTATAGCTCGTGGATGTAAACAAGCTAAACTGTCCCACACCAGCTGAATAATCTTGTGGAATTCACACCGCAGCGAAGGTGTTAATGTAGCTACTGAGTTTGTGCTTATTCAACAAATTTTGCTTTTAGTGGATTTAATCACATTTCTACTCGGTGTTTCACATAACATTATCATTTTGTTTTTATTAGGCAATCTGCAGGTTTTATTTCACACATATAGTCCAAATCACAATCCCTGTATCTAGGTCTCTATAGGACAGCGGTTCCTAAACTGTGGTATGCGTACTGCTAGTGGTATGCGAAGGCATCAAGGTGGTATGCGAATAGGCCTACTACTTTCTGTTTATCTTCACAAAGGTTTATTTATAGCTATGTTTTTTACTTGTCAGGTTCTTTTAATTAATTCCAGAATTTTTGTGTGCTTCTCTTGTTGGTTTTTAAAATGGAGATTATAATTTATCATAGTCATTATCTTCATGTCGCATTTGTGTCAATTCTGGTTTTCCAAACTTTTGATCGAATGATGTTTGGTAGATTGATTTTTCCTATAGAAAGGTGGTATGTGGTGACAGTATGGGTCCCACAAATGATATGTGATGAGAAAAAGTTTAGGAACCAATGCTATAGGACAACATGCAGCATAAGCAGTTATGGAACAGTTAATCACTTTTCTTGCTTATCGACACCAAGTAAACAGGGTTTACTAGAGTGGGTGCATCTGTGGTAAAAGGTGGGTATTTTTATGTGATCAAAAGACATTCAATTCGAAATACATTTTCTGTTTTTCTGATGCTCATGTGATTGATTTTTAGGTATCACACATTATGCTTGCTAAAATGATTTTATCATGTTGTAAGGATCAAACTCGCAAGAAAGTCTTGAGCTATTGGCTATTACTGCAATATTGTATATTTGAAACTGAAAATTATTAAAATCTTTGTAATTGTAAGAGCAAACAAAAGCAGAGTGAATACTTAAGATGGACATTTTCATATAAGTTCTCTGTCAACAGTAGTACCATCAACTTGTGTAAAACTGCAATGGAAATTCTCACCTGTTTGTGCATCAACGTTGGTGTGAAAAGTAATCGGTTTTCTTGCAAAACTGACATGTTTTGCCTGAATATATTTAATTACTTTCAGAGGTTATTTATTCATTTGGATAAACCGGTATGTGTGTTTCAGTCCTGGCCAAAAACAATTCAGCAAGTTGTGGTTTAAAGTTTTCACCTTGTTTTGGCTTTGACCTCAAATTGATAGTAGCTATTTTGCACATTAGTATTAAACATTATGAGGCCAAAAGTTGCGTTTTGGTGTTGTTGTGCAATGCAACTTATAAATTAATTTAAAACAACATTTCTTGAAATAGCAATTGCATACTGCAAGAAATGCACTGAAAAGTTTGGTCATAAAATCTAGCGAATTGGGTTTAGTGTGATAACATTTTGAATGGCATTGTCATTGATTTATTTGGCTTAGTCATATTACCTACTTTGTTAAATTTCTGTGCAGCATGGAAAATGTTGGAGTTGTGCTAAGGCAGATGTGAAACATATATGCCACTGAGTCCATTTCCAACGTGCAGTTTATCTATGAATCTAATGAACAGTTTTTATTATTTCAGGGTGGTGGAGGTTTGCAGCGACAAAAAGGCACCACCAGCCTCAGAAAGCCATTTGCAACAAAGCAATCAAATATTCCTCAAAGTCGAGTTAACTTGAAAAAAGACATCTCAAAGAAACCTAATGCAATCACTCAGGAAACAAAAGATACCAAAAAAACTGCTGTGTGTGAGGTTCTCAAGCATACTGTACCAGACTCTCCTACTACAATGGTAGTTGGCACACCAGTCCTGGAGAATGCTGCTAAAGATCTAAACGTTTTTGACACAAAAGAGGACCCAGAAATAGAGAACATTGATGAAAATGACTCTGACAATCCCCAGCTTTGCTCTGAGTTTGTAAATGACATATACCAGTATATGTTGTACCTGGAATCTTCATTTCCTATTCGTAAGCATTATTTAAAAGATACAGGATTGAAAGCACGAATGCGTAGTATCCTAGTCGACTGGTTGATTCAAGTTCACCACAGATTCAATTTGTTGCAAGAAACGCTCTACCTTACAATTGCAATCCTGGATAGATTTTTGCAGGTATGTCTATTTTTTGTATGTGGTGTTGGCACTTTCAGCAAGCATTTAACAAGAACCTTTTCTTGACATCAGTCTCAATAATATTATATTTGCAAGATTTAGTCTTATTCCAAGTAGCGCTTTCTGACGGTTTACAGCAGGGTATGGGAACCTGCGACATGCAGGCCAAATATGGCCCACCTAAGAATTTTCATTGTAACCTAAGTTAGAACACTACATTGTGTCAAAACGAACTCCATGAGAAGCAGATACTTGAACAGTAAGTTAAGAGAAATTTTTGCTCCTAGTAGTTTTCTCACATTTTCTTCACTAAGATAAGTGTAGAATATGGGATAAAATTTATTTGTTCTGCATCTTGCCAGCGATATTACACAATTCACGCAGCCCATGATAGTAGGTTCCCCATCCCTGGTCTTAATAGTCTAGTTTTGTTCAGTTGTACATACGGTGACTTAGGCATAATAGCTTTGAAAAACGTTTTCTGGTTAAGTGGCTTCAAATTTAATTGATAGTTTCGTGATCCAAGTTGTGAATTAGACTACATAGAGTCTATTCAAGGATGTTGTCAGTGAAACATCTCTCTAGCAATGATTTAGAAACAGGACATTTTTGAACAGCCTGAAGTGAGCTTATTAGCGTTAACTGATTAGTCCATCTTATTTGCATTGGATTTGGTGTAACTAAAGTGATGTGAAAGCTGTAAAGCAAATTAAGGTATTTTTGAGCTATGGTTTGTCAGCTGCTTTAGTATTTAATTACTATCCATCTGACTTAAGACGTAGAATGCGTGTTTCATGACAGAATTTGCAATGTCTGTTTCAGGTGCATCCAGTTCCAAGGGCAAAGTTGCAATTAGCTGGTGTTACAGCAATGCTTCTCGCATCTAAGTATGAAGAGATGTATGCACCTGAGGTATATAATTTCGTCTGTGCTGTGTTGTGCAGGCAATTTAACAAAATGTTGGTACAATTTCTTGTTTCGCTTACTACAAAGCATTCCATGTGAGTGTAAAATTAGAGCTCAACCGATGTATCGGCACACCGATATATATTGGCCGATATAGCGATGTTGCTGATGTATCATATCGACAAAATTCTGCCGATAGATATCGGCAATATTTGATCAAGTGTTGCGCTGTTGCTCTCCATGGAGCGTTCGGAAACCCAAGTTGCTACTGGGTCATTCTCTGTCAACTGTCCCAGCCAGTCAACCCACCATCTCAGATTTTCCTCAAATTTCAAAAGCATATAGAACTTTTCATGCTGATTCCAAAAAAACTAAATTTTATTGAAATTGGTTGAGGTTTCGCAAAGTTATGGACCATACAAATTACTACTTTTGTGGTCAATGAAGCGTAACGACTAGCAAGAAAATCATCAACTAACTTTAAAACTAAATCATTCTCACTGTAATCATTTAATTGTTGAAAAAACTTGACAAAAGGCCGTCTCAAGTATCCTTCAGTAGTGAAGAAAAATTTAGAAAATCCATGCGTTTATCTCAATTTTGGGGTAAAGAAAATGGGTAATCATCAAAATCACTCATGCGTAACATAAATTTTGAACGGTGATAACTTGACGAGCACAATGCTATTGGCATGAGCAATACATCATCTGAAAGCTCTCACTGAGAAAATTTGGTCTTAAAATACCCTCATTGCTTATTTTATGGATAATACCCAAAGGGATTTCGTGGGATTTCCCTATTTTTTTGCCTTTTTTCGGCCATAACTTTTGAACCAGAAATGCTAGAAAGCCAATCAACCTCTCTAAAGACTCATACAACAACCTGGTTTCCAATAAAATTTCAAATGAAAAAATTGGCTCTTGACGTTGGCGCCCAGGGCCTGATAATCTTATCGAAATTTGCATAAACTTACTCCCATTATGATGTCACCAACAAAACAACAAATATCAAAAACTTCCCAATTTTTCTTTTTAACCCTGCTCAGGTAACCTTAAAACACAAACACTTTTGTTGTCCTTGCCCAAAATGGGCAGATTTTTTTGTTTGCTTATACTGGACTAACTGGCAAGTTTAGACGCGCGTGCGGTTTTTTTACAACTTAGCAAGTCTTCTCAAGCTCATCCGATCAGAAAAAACAACGTGTTGATTTTGGAAAAAATTTTAAATGATAAGGAACAAAAGCAGTTTTCCAAACAAATGTGGGAAGTGCTCTTAACAAATGAACAAAAAAGTAAAGAAAAATCTAAAAATTCTGCCAGCAGACGTGATTGGTGGTCGGTTTAAGGTTTAAACAGAACCTCAGTTCAAGCTTGTGGTTCTATCTGCAATAAATATAAATTAGGTTGAGACATGAAATTATATTTTCATCGCAATTTTCAGCCACATTATGATTAACCTTGCCCAAAATGGGCAATTTTTTTACGAAAATCAGGCACATAAGGTAAACTTGCCCAAAATGGGCAAATGCTTTACGACAATTGTTGGGCAATCAGATTGATCGCGACACTGCTATTGACTTTCATGTCTCACAAACGGTCAGTCCCGTCGCCACAGGGGGGTTTGGTGGGCTAAGCCCCCCTCAAACAATGCTCCAAGCCCCCAAATTGAAATAGGAAAACTATAAATAAGTGCAGTTTTGTCAATTTTTACAATGTCAAGGCATCAACAAGGAAACAAACTAATTCTAACCATAACGTCGGGTGATTTTCACTTAGGTACCACATGGCCAACACTCCTGGAAATCACCGGGGGATGGTATTCCAGAGGTGTGAGTAATCTTTGCAGAAAACTTGAAAGTGATCAACGTAGGCAGGTGCTCCCATCGTTGGCAGTTGGCACGTGAACCTCGTTTTGTTCTGTTTTGATGGTGGACAGGTTTCACAACGGTGTCTAGTTTGAAAGTTCATGTTCTCAATAAAATGCTTTGGCCTTTTACCACTAGCGCACGCACAAAAAGGAGCAAGCTTTTTTTGGCTAAACCAAAGTTCTAGAAACTTCAACTAAGAAAAGAGAAGCACGAGGTTCGTCATGTCCTCAATAAAATGCTTTGACCTTTCACCACAAGTGCACACGGTGCACGCTCTTTCTGGCTCCAATTTCTTTCCTTTGACGGAGAAGGCGTCATACATTCTCCTACCTGTTTCTCAATGAAAACCACGAGCTGAGAAGGAGCCATTCGCGCCAAATTGATTTGCGTCGTCAAGGCTTGCACTCATGTGATCTACTCCCGTGCTGGCTTCAATCAAAGGTTGCTGGCGTGATTTACCAGTGAACCTACATGCACCAACTCCTTTTGCCCAAATTGGTCAAGGTTAGCTTAGGAGGGATCTTTGTGTAGGAATTTTGTTACACCTCAGGTAACCATGGGTCATTTTGGGCAAAGTTTTGTTCTCCATCAAAAACTACAAAACTTGTGCAGATTTCGATAGGACTGTCCGAAAGAGCGTCTAAAAAAATGCAGCCACTGAAAGAATCAGCTTTCTACGTGAACGTTAACTAATTTTTAATTTACGTAGAAGAACCGTTTGCCCAAATTGGGCAGAGGTTATCTGAGTAGGGTTAAATTGAAACTACAAGACTTTCCGCATCTGTTGAGTGTTTAAACAGCTCTCCTGCTCAATTGACTGGCGAGTTATGGCCTTCAGCCAATGTGGTCAAGGTCACCTTTTGCCCGACTTGATTGTTCATCAAAATTTGGGTTTTAGAGCCGTAATTTTAGATCCAGCAATGCTAAAAAGCCGATTATGGGCTCTAATAACTTGAATTATAGCCTAGTTTCCAATAAAACCTTGAGTCAAAAAATTGGGTCATTGGTTTGATGCCCAGGGCCCGATGACCTCGGACAAAATGTGTGAATCTAGCTTTAAAGGATCCATGATGACGTCACCCACAAAAAACAAAACCCTAAATTTTCCAATTAACAAACCCCTGTCAAGTTTTTACAACAATTAAATGATTACAGTGAGAATTATTACGTTTTAAAGTCAGTTGATGATTTTCTTGCCAGTCATTACGCTTCATTTGACCACAAAAAGTAGTCATTTTGTATGGTCCATAACTTTGCGAAACCTTAACCAATTTCAATAAAATTTAGTTTTTTGGAATCAACATGAAAAGTTCTATCTGCTTATGAAATTTGAGGAAAATTTGAGATGGTGGGTTGACTTTTCCAATTTTTTGGTTCATTTGGCATAGAATGACCCTACTTTAGGGTTGCCATACGTCAGGTTTTTCCCGGACATGTCCGGGATTTTAGTGGCCAAATATGGGTCAGGGAGAAATGTTAAAAAGTGCTTCAATGTCCGGGATTTTGGAATAATGCCTTTCATGAAATCTAACCGCAATGTTTTCACAGTAAGAATTACTAGTGCTAAAGATTAACGTTTGTAATTTTTTACTATTAAAAATGGCTAAGCAAAAATGTAAATTTTTCTGACGAGATGACGGCAATACATCCATGTTTCCGGAAAGGTAGAAATGAATGGGAAGCAGAATGCTTAGTTTGTAAAACAGGAACATGCATCTCGGTTTCATACATGGTACCGCGGATTTAAAATCACATCTCATTTCTGATAA
>Ga0210059_1005990_pt1 | contig 19525 bp, 15 predicted proteins | sample Ectturendosymbi2_FD_188042 | JGI IMG/M metagenome (GOLD analysis project Ga0210059, IMG submission 188042) | Ecteinascidia turbinata endosymbiont from Florida, USA - Sample 2 (SPAdes) (version 2) | ecosystem: Host-associated > Tunicates > Ascidians > Unclassified | place: Key West, Florida... | reverse complement strand
GCAACGAGGGTAGATGGCGCCAGTGGCAAGAAGCAGGTTTGGCGCTCCCATGTTCGAGACTGAGATTTTTCGGTAGCAAATGCACTGTAGTGAAGGAAGTGCTTGTGACATTGTTGGGACGTTTCGGTGCTTCCCACAGTGATTTGATGCCCCCATAGTGACTCGGCGCCCGGAGAATTGCTCCCCCCTTGTCCCCCATCGTTACGCCCCTGTTTGTGACGCATGGTCACAATCCGCAATAAATTTATTGGCGTTTGTTAAAATTGTATTCCTGAAAGTGGTGTAATTCAAGGACGCTAACCTGTTTGTGCAGCGTGAACTTCGAGATGTTGTTTTGAACGCAGTGAACTCGTGTAAAACAGCGAAACCTTGGTGGCATGAAGACATTGCGCTTGACGAATGATCTGTGACGTAAACTTCCGACAAGCCTACGTTTGTCGTAGCTTTGCAGAACCTGCAAAACATTTGCTATGAAAATAGATGCTCTCTTCTGATAACGCAGGCTTCGAATAACGAACTCTTGGCAGTTCGTCTGCCTTCTCTAGTCGACATACTTTTTATTCTGGCATGACTTTGATTTTCAACTGTGAAGTGATCAATAAAAAGTTCTGACCGTGGAAACATTTCGCTTGACCTTGCGCTACTTGCGTTATGACGTTTACTGGCTCATATGTTGCAGAAAAAGTACAGCTGTATGACTCATAAATAAGAACAGTAAAACACGACAAAACAAATCAAGAAAACTTTTCACAGTCGGGAAGCAGGCAATTTTGTGTATCAATAGTTCTTTAGAATGACGTCCACGATAAAACAGACGAAAATAATCGCACTGTTCAAAAAACAGTTTTTTTCTTTCAAATATTCAGGCTCTAACTCCAGGGGTTGGCAACATTATCTTTTATAAAGCAAATTGATTGTCTTTTTAACATGGTTGTGAAACGTCAGCGATTTTGCCAGGGCCTAGTTTCTCTCCAAACTTCAGGCACAATACTGTACCTTGAAAAGGTTGAAAAGGTACAGGACCACCTCTCCACGGCAGGAAGCAATTACTGTTAATCAATTGGATAAACTGTATGCAATCCAATTTCTCAAAATTACTTGAGCTGACTATTTTAATTGAGATCAGCTTCATTCAGTTAAGAAAAAAACAATGTGTCGTTGCGATAAATCTTTTGGGTGTAGTAAGTGGCGCATTGCGTAGCCAGCGGGCCTTTCAATTTGCCAAGATATTGTAGACAGTTCTTGCTTTCTTTTGCCATGTGGTAGCTTGTCGAAAAATTTATTGTTGGTCACAGCGTGACTCCCTGTTTTTTCCGGTAAGGGCCTCTCTTGAAATTTCACTGGCAAGGTCATTGGGTTCGTCGTTGTTGCAGCATCTTGTAATCCGCCGTTGGAGCTGCTGCTGTGTTTACTGTCTTTCCAAAGACAGATTCGCAGAAGGTCACTTATGCTTTGAGTTCACCTCGCATTTGTGTAACCTCAAAAAATTGGTTGTTCAAAGCTTGAGCTTCATGCAATAATTAAAAAGTAATTTCCAATACTACTTTTGGTATGATATACAAAATCGTGAAGTGAAGTTTTTACTGGCATCTTTACCTTTGCCATACTTTGAGTCCCCTAATTTTTTTTTGATGAAATTTCAGTGTGTTGTAATCTAGCTTTGGATTTTTACCAGGTTTGTGGAACTTCAGTAGTGAGGACGTCATACGCCTGGAACGAAAAACGTTTCTTAGTTCAAAAATTTTTTCAATAATAAAACAATACGTAAGGTCTTAAAACAACCTTTTGAGTCGTCATACTTTGCAGGTACTAGGTTTTCATAAAAACACGAAAATAGTAGCTCGCACAGCCGAAAAGATGGAGCTGCATCAAAACGCAAAATGAAAGTCTGGCTCCTATTCTGCTTGCATCACTGTTGCGAAATCTCTGCTCCGCAATTTTAGTATGTTTCGATGTGACGGTAAATTTTGAGGCCGCCTCAGTGAGATGTTTCAGTTTGATTGGAATTAAAAATCTTTCCAGCACTTGTGTATTGCTTGATTTGTATCTAACTCTATGCATGTCGAAATGATTTTGATTCTATTTACCCTTCTGTATGAATCGACTGCCAACTTTTTTTCTAGCACGATTCAAATTATCGCGATTACTTTTAGCAATTTTTGGATTTTTTCAAGCAAACAGTGAGGGTTTTTATTTCATCTTTTCGTTTTTCAGCACCCAATATCCTACAGTTAACTATTGTTAACAGTCAGCTAAAAGAATAAAAATGCTCTCACTTCTGTGTGATAAAGTGCAGTGTCAAGGAACTTATCAAACCAATCAACCAGGTTTAACTCAGCCAAGAACGAAAATGCCGGAGCATGTAATTGTGAGCTTGCTGTGTAACGGACCAAGACGTTTACACTATCGCTGCGCTTAATTACGCTTGGAAAATTGCTCATTTAAAGAAAGAGGATTCAAAATCTTTTAACGAAATCCATTTTCTTACTGCGAAAAACTTGAAATATGCGCCTGAAAATTGCAAGCAAGCTAATTGCACACCATGATATTGTGTAACGTTTTCACTCCCACACGCAATGCGCTAGACTTTACACATGCATCGCAGTAAAGAGAAAAGCACAAATACACGAGAAAAGACGAGGATATATACATTGCTGTAGTATAGAGTGTACGCTTGATGGCGCTAATGCATTTAATGCACTTTGATGAAATACAAGCTTTTAAGACACACGCATGAATGTCGCCGTCATAATTATTATAATCAACTGCAATGGCTTCCATGTACATCGATGTATAGAATGCATAAGGGAGTTGGAGACTGCGAAGGACCAAGGGTCATCTAGGCTGCAGACCTCCCAAGCATGAAGCGTAAAGGGAACAGCCTGTAATAGTTAGTAAAAGTCTTTTTCTCTGGGTATAAAATGTAAACGTGCAAAGCGGTTATATGGTAAAATGAAGTGAAATGCGGTGCAGGCAAGGACAAACCACCAGAAGAAAACGGTTTAAATTTGTCACATTAAACCTATACTGTTTTTATACATTAAAAAGTATTTGTGAATGCCAAGAGGAAATGCGTCAAAAGCTATGGACCGCTGCAGCACCGCAACAGTGTCACGAGATTTAAGCAGGTTGAGAACCAGTCGCGCAATCATGCTTTGTGGAAAAGAACGCGTCAATGCATGCATGACAACGGAAATACATTTGTTTTGTATCTATAGATTATAGTCATCCCACAACTTCATACACTGGTTTGATGCGACCAGTTTCTGTGAACGCAACAAAAGCCGAACGATGTAATACATAACAGAGATACTTCATGATTTGACACTTTCCACTGTAACAGCGATACGTAATTAAATCAATCCACTTGGTTTATGTACAACAATAAATAAAAACACAAAGTGTGATTCTAGTAGCTGAGTAGTACATATTTCTTAGACTCTGCCAGAAAATGTGCCAAACACGTAGAAAGGCATTCATATGCAATTGTCATTTTTATTTTCCTATACATTTCATCTGGTTTAAAATATGCTCCAACGTCACATGCTCACATGCTGTTTAAGGTTTCGCAATATTTGCGAACGGGAAAACTTGCCACTGTGGTGAGGACTCGGACTCTAACTATATCATTTCAATCATGAAATGGTTGAAAGACTTTGTAAATGTTCTACTTAAAAGGGTAGATGATGAAATGGATGCAGATTTTGCGCATTTGGCCTAAGGTAACCTCGCGCGATGAAAACGTTGGAAACACTTACCCTCTTTACACTGCACTGTTATCGGATTCGCGTTGGATTGGGAATCCCATAAATCACTGAAGCACGACCGTAAGTGTCTCACCGAGCTGCTTGAGCGCCCATTTTTTCAACCATATCCGATTCAGTGAATCCAACTAGCAGACGTAGGTTGGGAATCCGATGATAAGGGATTCGAGCGGAAAAGAGGTTGGGTGGCAGTGCTCTCACTTTTAGGGATTTTGTCCCTAGATTGGAAAGTTTGACCCTTTTTAGGGATTTTTTAGGGATTTGGGGATTTTTTAGGGATTTTCGGAAAAGTATGAAAATGTGCGAAAGGGAACTATGTCAGTTTATTTTGCAAATCATATTTGGTTCTATTTTTGACATTTATCATGGTATGGTACTCTGATTTTATGCTGCACCACCACAGATTTAGGGATTTTTAGTGGCTTTTGGGTACTGTTCTAGGGATTTTTGGAGTTGCATTTGTGAGAGCTCTGTTGGGTGGTTTGTATTAAGTCTTGTGCAACCTTTTCTGTACTTGTCTGATGCTAAAACCACTACCGTGGAACAGATTAGCCTATTCAAGGTAATCTGTAGCAAAAATTACGGATTAATTTTTTTGATAGTTTTGCCTGTAGGCTAACTACATCTAGTTAGGGAAACAATCAGCAAAATTGAATCCGTTGAGCAAACTGGAAAATTATTCGGTAGGTTACAAGACATCAGATATTGGGCTGAAAGACTATTACCCCAATACTGATTAATAGGTTTTCATTACACCTTGGTATATGTAGAGTGATTCGACCTCTGTGCAAAATATGTAGCCTTATATTGGAAGTGGATGATTTCACTATAGGCTACACTTTTAACTATGTATCCCAGTTGTGTGGCTATGATTTCCTCAGTTTATAATGGACCACATGGAGTAGCATAAAATGTGGCATAAAAGTGTGTGGAATAGGTTACTGTTGCAATTTGGTGAATTGCAGTAGCGTACCTACTGTTCATAGATTACTACTTACAAAGTGCTGTGAATCCTCATATTTCACACTCCGTTGTATTGCACTGCAGAGAACAGACTGGTTAATGATCGTGACTGAAATCAACAAAGTGGCTTTGCAATGTAAAAACTAACTCCCATTTCCTGTCCTGTAGAAGCTGTTCAAATTCTGTTAGGTCACTTTAAGACTACAATTGCGATGCGACGCGGTGTTCATGTCCTCATCGCCCAGCAGTTCTCCACGATTTTCTCTGCTGGCTGTTATTTTTTGGACAACACTAAACAAAATCAAATCTCGGCGATTCCAACAACACCTACAAAAAGTACCTTTGTGTAGTGGAATCAGCTTTCACCTTTTCCTTTTAACCTATTCCCCAGCTTTCGCAATACCATAGGCAAAGCGCACGAAGCAAATCTTTGAGTCCTTGCCGTGTAAAAACGCCCCAATATCGAGTTCGCAAGTGCGTTCACGAAGGTAAGCCAAGGGCGACGAATCGCTCACGCGTCAATCCCATAACAGTGCAGTGTAAAGTGGGTAACTGCTCGTTTCTGCGTCAAGGTAGGAACCACCCATCCGCCTGGCATGAACCGGCTCGGATAAAACGCTGAGTTGACGAGGCAGTCGGCAGTGACCTCGTAGACTAACTGACATTTTTCAGGGCTCGTATGCCAATGCTTTTCGGTTCGGCTCTCAACTTTGGAAGTTTCGTTTTGATAGTAGGTGTTGCACAAGTATCCACACTTTTCGCTTCATATTTTCCGTTTTGCTTTACGTTTGGGCTTTAGGTTTAGCGGTTTGGTTTAGGGTTTAAGTTTGGAGTTTAGGTTCAGGGTTTAGGTTCAAGGTTTATGGTTTAGGTTTAGGGTTTGAGGTTTAAGGTTTAAGGTTTAAGGTTTAAGGTTTAAGGTTTAGGGTTTAGGTTTAGGGGTTAGGTTTAGGGTTTAGGTTTAGGGGTTAGGCTTAAAACTTTTGGTTTATAGCGGAATCAGTTAAGTACAGCACAAACTTCCCTCCGACCCGCTGCCTTGTCGCATAAACGTGCAGTGTTTCCAGCGTTTTCATCGCGCGAGGGTACCTTAGTTCAAATGCGCAAAATCGGCATATATTTCATCATCCACCACTTAAAAGTACAATGCAGTGTTAGACTGTCGATCCGATAACTAGAAAGTGCGTCACGACCTCGCTCTGCTGGGTTGTTTTCTGAATGCATAGACGACAATGCTGATTTACAGAATTACCCAATCGATATTTTTGTTGATGCCAAGCTTACTGACCACCACTAACGCTTGATCGGATTTTTATCGAAGCAGTCCAAGACATCATTTTTCTGTTCTTTGTTACGTTAAAAGGGTCAGTTCTAGACCTCTGTTCCTCTATGCACCTTCTAGGACGGTACTCCGTTTCATAGAGCCTCACTCAATTATGGCATATTTAATCAACATTCTTTTCATCATCCACTCGTTCAGTCTGCATCCAAGAACAAACGTTGTGAGCCCTTGTAAATCGTGAATCACTAAGCGACAATGCCGTTGCGCAATCAAACTCAGCTGCCGAATTGCAGGGGTTTTTGACCTGTTCGCTAGCACTTTAATGAGTTTGACATGATTAGTAGCTTACGAAAAACAGTTTTTTTTCTGAGCATAAACCAGTGCTACCGAAGTGGCGAACCGCGGTCCGAATGCGGAATTTTCAAGTGTTGAAGCTGGACCTCAGGCCCCGAGATCAGATAAACAATTTCACATTCATCCACGTATGACACCACTTGCCAGGCGCGAAACCAGGGGGAGGGGCATTTGGGGCATTTTCCCCCCCCCGAAATTTTCAAAACATTGCATAGCAGTTTTGACATTTGCAGAAACTTTCAAAGAATAAAGATGAAATTTTATATTCTAATCATTTTTAAGATCTTATTGGAATTTTTCTTTGTCTTACTGGTAAATTATCTCCTTACAAGATTTGTCTTGAGACAGGTTATCTGATCCAAAATTTCGTAAATGATTGGTATTTTACCACAAATATGCTGGAAGTGTCAAAACTTGCGATATAGTTCAAAATGTTGATATTTCTAAGTCGTTTTTGTCGATTCGTTCGTGTACTATTTTTTCTTAGACAGGCCTCAATTTGCCCTCATGAAACTTTATAACATTAGGGCTGTGTTTTTCAACCGTGGTTCCGCGGAACCTTTGGGTTCCGCGGGTGGTTGCCAGGGGTTCCGCCGAAACAGACCGAAATTGCCTGGGACGAAATTCGCAACCACAGTTCTGTGCGGTTGTAGCAATATAGACACTTGGATCATTGCATAGGGTTCCACGAGCAACGTAACCATTTACTGAAGGTTCCGCTGCAGCAAAATAGTTGAAAAACACTGCATTAGATACAGTATTGTTGAACCGTGCAAATTGCTGAAACTTTCAAACTCATTAGAGAAATCTTGACATAACAGTTAGTGCCACGTCAAACCGCTTGTTCTTCTACGACCTTTTGATTATTTTTGTTAAGGGCAAAGCGGACCACCATTATTAACGTAGCCTAGTACATTTCTTTAAAAAATGTTGTTTAGCTGCATTTTCGGTTCGAAACCTGATAGTTTTTAACTAAATTTAGCGTGAGGACTGTTTCACGTTTTAGTGTCTTTCTGGGTTGATCCCAGTACCACGGCTTAGGAAAAAGGTTCAAAGCGTTGTGCAGCTTTCAGTGTCATATGAGTGCTAGTCAAATGTTGAACGCACCTACCTACAAGACCACTTTGGCTCCAAATGACGCTTTACAAGACCCTAACTTTTGTAACCAGTGCAAGCCCTGAAATCTCATAGCCTTAAACGTGCTTGTAAAAACTTTTACACAATTTATGGATGCCAGAAAAAGCCGTTTTGCCCCAAACACACCTGATCCGTTATCCGCTAAACACACAAGACACCTTACCCGTTTTGTCCGAAATGTTAGCATTCAGAGATCCCCTCACCCATGACATAGGCTGTCCCTCAAGTTTGGGATCTTTATTTGTGATAGAAATTCAAACACATGCCAGAAGAATAGAGCTAGAACGGATTTGCTAAACAAGACGAAAATTAGGCAGGTTTACTATAGTAGCCTATACACCTGTCACACTAAAGCCATGACTACACTAGTTGAGTACGGAACCAGGCGTTTGTATGAGGATACTAATTTTTACTCTGTCCTGATCGATCGGTCTGCATCTTGATAAAAACTTCTCATTTCTCATTTTCGGAAATGTTGCGAAGATAACTTTTTTGTGTGTATCAGGCTTATGCAGAATCGTATGGAAATATTTTCAACTGCAGCAAAACTGTTTGTACATTTAAGGCTAAGAGTGCAAAAAGCACTGTCACCCCATTACTGACAAATGGGTGGTAAAAATCTAAAATCTGTTGACCACTACAAATATCTGGGAGCTGTACTGAATACTGAGTTCTCAGATGACAAAGACATTCAGAGACAACTGCAATATCAATATTGTGCAGCAAACAAGCTGCGAACCTTTTTTTCCCGATGTTCAAATGCAGTTAAAAAGTACTTTTTCGTTCCTATTGTACTCCCATCTATGCGTCACAAATATGGTGGAATTTCAGAAAGTTATGCATGCAAAGATTGCGTATCGCCTATAATTTTGGATGCAGAGCTCTATACAACCTGCCCTGGAGAGCTAATGTTAGTAGTCATGACTCATGAATAGGGCAAATTTTTGCAATTTTGCAGCTTTTGTTACAGCTTTCAATAGCTTCCTAAATACTCAGAATTTATGTAGCATGATGTTTTAAGCTGGTTCCAGGAATTTTATATTGCAACTTTTTTCTTTTCTATATGCAACTTTTTACTTCAAATTTTTTTAAGTAATGCGGAAAATGTAAAACTGCGATTTAAAAAACATGCTTTAAAACTTTTTGAGTACAGTTCTGTTCTCTTTCACGACCGATTCGAACTGAATAGTGACCTAAAAACAATTGTAGAAATGACCCGGCTAAATATCAGTCCAGAACTGCACGCCAAATTGTCAGATTGCCAAGCAACTTCATGCAGTGTGGAGCGAAGTTTTAGCATGCTACCTAAACTGCTGGCAAAAAATCGCTATTTCTGGGCAGATAATGTCTGGAAATATTTAGTATTACTTGTAGATAACTCGCTTAGGTAAATAACTGCCATTTAAAATGCTTGTGCACAAATACATCTTTCACTGCAACTTTTGTCAAAAATAAATGCAAATTTCTCACGATTTTATTGCAACCAAAACTTGCCCTGCTCATCAGGTTCAATGTAACATTCCTACATTTGAGGCATTATTAGGAAAAAATATGTACTTATTTCTCGAAAGATGCAGAAGGTCTAATAACGCATGGTTGCTTGCTTTGACGCAGTCAGATTGTTTATAATCTCCCTTATCCTTTGCACACTACAACCGCATTTTATTTTGTGACTGAGTGCTCGAACATTGCAGTGTTTGTTCGTTACAAAACGGTCTGTTAAGTAAGTTTCTGTAATCCGGTGTCAAGCGAAATTTCTGACCTTTACGAAATTTCTGACCTATTATTGTTTTTCAGGTATTTTGCTTCTCAGAGCAAAGGAATAAAGTTTGGCGATTACTTTATGATGTGTATTGTGTAATTAAAACTTTTTGGTTAGATGTCAGATATCCACAACAAGCTACAGTACGTAATAGGTAAAACCAGTGAAAAATATTGGACTTAATCTTAGACTTCAATTATTTTCTTTTTCTAACTGTAACATAAACCCTAACCCGACACACTTACCTAAACACCAAATCCTATACCCTAATCATCAGTTTTCTCAGCGTATTTGATATGTTGAACGTTGCTCTATGCATGCGCACATGGCGTGAAGTCAGAAATTTCGCTTGACATTGGTGATTCAGCCTCCAACGCTGTTGTAAAACGTTCTGTTTTTATTAACCAGCGTTGTGCAAATTGTGTGTGTTTGTACTATGGAGTTCGTGTCTGAGGGCAAAAATGAATTATTATTATATGTGATCGTTTGCGAAAAAGTTGTACCACGGTTGGATAGGTACGGTGACGTCATCGAATGAAATTTCATGAAAATTGCCCCCCCCCGAAATGAAGAGCTGGTTGCGCCCCTGCCACTTGCTACCCGGCGGTTTTATCCTCAAAGTAACGTTGATTGCCAAGCGTTTTGGGCTAAAGTAGCAGTTTTTTATCTTTTAAATAAATTAGCTTAAACGATTTTCCAAACAAGTGAAATTTAAGAAATCACTTATTTTATTCCGGCCTGTTTTCCGCCATCTAATAAAATAATTGCAAATGCATTTGAAACAAGCAGATTGATGTTTCTAGTTGGCATTATTATTATTACTTTTTTGAATGGATAAATTTTCGCCGGTTTGGGCAGTTTTGGGGTTGTCATGTTGCGTCAAAAAATAATAAAACTACGAACACATAACAGCAGCTCACTGGCACTTATGTAGATCAAGATCAGTACGTATTTACCGCTTTTATCACAAACAGAGGCTTGTATTTGAAAAAAAATTAGGAACAAAACGTTTCATTCAGAAAAATTTTCTATAACTTTTGCTTTTTCCAAAAAGTAAAATTTTACTCAGTTTTTTTACCAAAATATCTGCCAAAATTTATTTAAAAAATACCTTGAGTAACCATGAGTGCAACACTCCAGTCCGTGCATTATTGGGATCCATGCATCTTTTTAAGGATGACATCAAGCATGCTTGACTGTTTTGTTATGTAAACCGTCGCAAAAAAAACTGATTGAACTGTGCATTACAGTTTTATTCAAATCATAGATTTCTTAGTTATGTTTTTCTCAAACGGGTTTTCCAGACTTCCAAATTTATTCTATTTCGCAAGACAATTCCCGTTCCGTAATTGTGTTTTAAGGTCCGCCTTCAGAGCAGCAAAGTCGAAGATCAGGAAACCTCGCAATTCTGCAGATGGTGCGATTGTCGCGCGATATACGCCAGCAACGCGGAAAAAAGAAAGCAGTCTAAGCAACAACACTGAAATCGTACAAAACAACGTATACAGATTTGTGACGTGTGAGCTGTCGAAGTGTGATTGTGGCGCTTTGCAGTTGATTCAATTTATCTTCAAACACAAGTGAATGATGGGTTACTTTGAATGTGTTGTCAAGCAATGATGTACAGCTAGCGGGAATTTGAATCTTGTGGTTACTAGAAAACTGTATATTACACGCCGAAAAACATTTAACAGGATTTCTTAGGCAACCAATGAAGTGTCAAAAAAACGAACGTCATGAAGTCATTAAAAAGAGGTCGATACCAGCACATGCCTTACTGCATAAATGCAAAATACGGTATTATTTCTGGAGTAACATTTAGAAAAATATTTAGTTTTCTTCATCAGGTAGATAAATACTCGTGTAGTTGGCATTGTTTCTGTCATCATATGCAAACCTAGTTAAGCATCATAATGGAGTGAAAAAATTATGAGATTATCTAATGATGATTTGGCGGAGTAATATATTCAACATGATTTGAATAAACTAATTTAATTAAGAATTACAAAAAAAGTTGATTTTCTAAAACTTTTGTTTCTATTGGCTGCAATAGCTGATTACATTTAAAAAAATTGAAAAACATTATCATCACTGCATTTGCGGTGACAAAATTCTGTTTTGGTAATTTAACTAAACGCGCCACACCATTACCAGCTTGAAAGAGCTTGCCAATTTGACTGCATTTTTCATATCGTAGATAAGTGCCAGAGAGCTAAGTGGCATAAAAAAGTAGAACAACGTGCTTGTCTTTACTTTACAGATTAACAGAAACTCCAAAATATCAACGAATTGAGAAACGAAAACGCCCGTGGACGGTACCAACGCAAACTTGGTGCCTGATTGAGGCAAAAACGCTCTGAAGACTGTTTTCGCTGGTTCAGTGGATAGCGGCGAGACTCGTTTCAGATTCCAAATGACCTGATCTCTCGAGTTAATGGAATTGTTTGCCTCAGATCATTGACCCACCGAGGGCGGCATAGACGGTGAGATGCTCAGGACACCGGGTTTTTATGTCGGCAAAAAAACTGCAAAACGTCGCGAACGGCGAACTATCTACGCAATCGCCTTTTCCGAAGTGCCTTGACCTCACATTGAGAAGATTTTCGGTTTCGATGAATGCATCAATAGTCGAGAGAAACACCGATGGCATCTTGTACATAAACGCGTGAAATAATATTCTTTACGAATTCCGTGTCTGATCAGTTTTTTGCTTCATGAAGCAAGAAAAGATTGTATACTGTATTGCATAATCTACATCGCCTTTGATTGCCTTTTTTAAAACCAGATTCTATTTGAATAGAATAGCTGATGATGCCTACTTTGTAAGCGAAATATATACTCTGTAAGATCTTAGTGTCTGATTCTGTGCTGAGAAAGGATTTCTTTCTATAGACAGTGTTTTTCAAACCAGCTTGTAGCAGTAAAACACAGTATTGCGTAACATCATCTGTTGAAAAAAATCTACAGATTTTGCTAACACGTCACAATTGCAAGCGAGACCACTCAGGCTCAGCCAGCGGAAACCTGTATGCTTGGAAAAGCAAGCAAAAGCACGCAAAGAAACGGTTCAAATGCACTGAATGAAGTTGTTACACGATTTCGGTCAACATGTTATTGTGGTGAAGTGTATGCTGCACCTCTTGCCAGGGTTTTTAAAAGTTTGACCTTGGTGACCACTACGACACTAAGCCCACAACTATTTTATCGAACAATCGACATGGTCGTAAAGCAAGGTTTTAGTGCATTTTGGTGGTGGTCGCAAAGCGGGGTTCCACAGTATTTACGAAGACCGTTGGAAAATTTTAAAGGCCCTTTGTGTTTCTCAAAACACTTTAAAAACTGGCCTCTTACGGTAATGAACCAGCGCAGTCACAGGAAAAGAATATTTTGAAGCGGAGTTCTCGAAGAATTTTAATTCCCGGAAAGGTTCCTGAAGATGCTCGAAGAAATGAGCTACAGCCAAATACTCAGGACCTTGTTCATTTCAGCTGCGAATAGGCAAAGCATAAGATGATGCTGATGGATATCCAGGAAAATGGTTGCAATTTATATGATCCTGAAATAATAGCAACTTGCGCGAAAGATGAAGTAAACAATGCATTTTACTTGTGTTGGGAACCTGTCACACGTGGATATTAACAATTTTAATATGTCACACATTGATAACTGTTATTGCTAAACTATGAACTCACTTGAACTGGAAACTTGTGAGTGTGACATTATCTTTATCAAATCGGACAGGGTAAGCATTGTTTCTGAATTACGGAAATTTTTGTAAAAATTTGGTTGATTCCTTTCCTAAATGCTTCACTTTCGACCAAAGTACACCAGAGGCATTTCACTTGTTAAGTATAAAAAAATTTTTATAACCCCCATTATCAAACATTTTGAGGCATTTCAATCGGGTGTACCATATTTGTTGTAATTCTTTATGTTCTTTTCAGGTCTGTGACATTTTTTCTCGCACGTTTGTTTCTGTTGGTTACGTAAATTGCTTGTTCAACGAAGAATTTTTGTAGTTGGTAGTGCAGGCCAAAAACTAATTTTAAGCATAACTTTGAATCACAATCCAAAGTAATGCTTCCAGTGTTTAACAACTGAAAAAAACTTTGTCTTTTTCAAATCGTGAATCTGGAAATTTTTCCTTTGGTCGCCGAATCTTAACCCGTGTTCAGAACTCCTGACATGCGCCGTTTAGTCAGCAACAGCAAATCGGTCTGAAAGTTGGCAAGAAGTTTAAAGGGTTCCTTGTACCAGCATCAAGACGCCATAAGGGCGACCCAATGGTATCTGATCGCAAAATGTTTTACTAGGAAATCGATTTCACGTCAGTGACGCATCCTCAGTCCAGTAAATTGCAAGCAAAAGCTTGGATAAAATGATGAATTAGACCAAAGCAACACGAGATAAAGTACACAGACTACAGCAACAAGCACACACTATGCCCATGAAACAGCTATCACCAAAACCAAAACCCAATTAACGCCGATTGCAGAGCGGGTGACAGCGGGTGGCCCAGTGAATGAGTCGCCCACACATAGTTCGTTTGATTTTAAGCTCTTCACCAGGGACGCTACCAGCTGAAAACTCCAGAAGTGCAAAATTACTCGAACTATGTTTTAAACCCTGTTGAGTAGAATCGAGTTACTGCCTGTGAGTTTAGCAAAAACGGGTCTCCAGAATTTCGGAACGCACAGCCCGCTTAAGCCTTATGAAACCGAAAAGCCGCCTGAGCTGTGCTAGCGAAATAAGGAGCAATGCTTGGAGACGAAATTAATATGGTTAAAGATCGAAAGAGTATGCGGGAGACAAATCTAGCTTACGTGAAAACCTAAGCGGTACGTTGAGTAATCAGACCCAGTTTTGGGCGGCACACTAAGGGATCAAATTTAATGTACAGTAAAAAAGGCGGCATCAAATCTAGTTTTGAAGAGAACATAAGTGCCTTGAAAGGCATCTAACTCAATGTGAGGTGGGCCAATAGGACGTCAAATCCAATATGACAAACCAATTGTTGAAGATGGAAGCGGTGTCGAGGCAAATATGAAGTATGGTGATGAAACTGCCAATTGTTAAAAATAGGAGCTATTTGGAAGAAAACTGATTGGTATGGATCAGTGTTTCTCAAACCTTTTTATTCCATCGCCCCCTTTTCACTATCGACACGTCGTTTTAGCCCCCCAAGTCTGATAAAGCAAACACAAGGTAGTACATTTTTAAAGAATTTTATTTAAAGAAAATATTAAATAGCTGAACTAAGCAATCGTATTACGACCGTAATAATACGTTCAAAATTCTTGTGAAAATAATCCACACTGTAGCAGGACACATAGACGATCCAGAGTAAAAATGTAACAGATAAATTGCTTTAGCAACAACCTCCAATGATTTATCATAGTAAATTAAAATTTGTAAGAAACTAACAAGTCATAATAGTAGGCTACTGAAGTTAACTCAAGGTCGATTAGTGGTTGAGCATTTCCCCCTCTCCTTTGTGTTGTTTTGCCCCGCTATCGCCACTTTTGGTTTTTTCGCCCCCTTGTTCCGCAAAATCGCCCACTTCGAGAACCAGTGGTATAGATAGAGTATGGAGGCCCATCGGAAATGGAAGTGAAGTGAAATCAAATTCAATGGCAGGAACGCAACAACTGTTGTGGCACAGCCGGCTCCACCCAATCTTAATGATTGCGAGCAGCGGATGACGACTTTTAAGGCAAAACGGTGGTAGGTAGGAGCACTGACGGGCTGTTGCGGAGGCAGAACGAGCAGTGTTGAGGCCCGTTCTGGAAGGAACACGTTGCTTTATACGCGCATTGGACATGTTAAAGGTTAAATTGTTTCAAAAATCATTCATTTTCATACCCGTTTTTACTAATGGGGAGATTCGTGGAAGCAGCAGCACAAGGAGGACAACATATTCCTCATGGTAGCACGCAGAACAGTGTTTGCTTTACCAGTCTGTGTGTCGATCTCCTTATTCCGCCTTTCGACGCTTGTAAATATCACCCCAATCTATTTGAAATCCCCGAGCAATGCATTGCTAATTACTTGTAGCGTGAACAGGCTGGGTTTCTGGTGAGACATATTACCTCGATCTTTCTAATGCTAACTTTCATTCCCACTTGGTCGCACGCATATGAAACCCGATGAAGTGCGCGTTGAAGACACTGCTTAGATGCAAGAATTTCCAAATCGTCCGAAGAAACAAAACAGCTGATCCTGCAGCTTTCAACAATGAAAATCTCAGCAACTAGACTGTGGCTGTCAATCCAATTCATATAGACTATAAAATAAAGGAAGTAGTGACAGCACACACCCTTGGCGGAGTCCAACACACACGTTGAACTATTTAGAGTTAACTCCTGCAACACGAACAGAAAGGTCTGAGCAGCAATACCATAACATGAATGAGATCAACAAGCAGCCGACAACACTGTATTCCCGCAACACCCCCCGATGATTTCCCCAGGAACCCGGTCGTAGGCCTCTCGAGGTCGACAAACCATGTGTAGGCCTAGACGTATTTGGCATACCCCAAGATTTCTCGAAAATTTGCTGGAAAGTGAAAATTTGGTCTGTAGTGCTAAGCCCAGGACGAAAACCACACTGGGTATCAGCCAGCTCTTGTCCGATTATTTCGCGACATCTTCTTTCAAGGCACTTGGCATGCGCTTTTCCAGGAAGGCTAAGAAAATAAACCCCTATAGTTAGTGCTTTCTCTTCTGTCTTTCTTCTTGAAAATGATCACACCAGTTTTCCAATCTTTCGGTACCTGTATGGAACACCAGGCCTCTTGGCACACACGAATTAGCCAGATTAGGTAGAACTATATAACGACCAAATTTTTACTTTTCAAACAAATTTTCGCAAAGATATCCACTTTTGTTTTCTTCACGTTAAAAAATCACACGACCATGTCCCGGGAGAAAAAGCTTTGTGGGTGAAAAGCTTTTCAAACACAGCAAAGCTTTTTACAGTTTTTATATACGTCTCTCTTCCGATCCCAACGTATTGTCAAGAATCTTGATTAGTGACTGAAAGGATACTAAACCAAGTACAATCGGCAGAGATGGGATTTTTACGAAGAATTTACTGCGTGAAACTTCGTGACAAAGTGCACAACTTTGACATACGCAAAGCCTGAATCTCGATCCACTTCTCCGAGCAGAGAGATCCCAGCCACGTTAGTTCGGCCATGTGTCCAGAATATCCCAGGAAAGATTGGGGAGGCAAGTCCTGCTGGCTACATCCACAGGAATATGGTCCAAATGTCGACCGAGAACCAGGTGGAGTGATTACACGCCTGACCTAGCCTGGTCTCGTTTTAGTGTGGAGCCAGCAGAACTGTCCAAGACTGGGCTAAAACCGTGAGGTATTTGGTGTCCTCCTTGGGCTGCTGTCTCTGTGACCCTCCACAAAACTAAATCATCGTCTCCATGGGCATGATGATAAATCAACGATATAATGAAACAAACCTAAAATTATTTTTATAGCAAAGTTGTATGCATTTCATGGCTTCAGGTTTTTCACAATTGCTAATACTCCAATTTCGCCAAATAGGTTACAACCGCAACTGCCCAAATAGGGTCTCAAATACAATTTTGTCACAATTAAGTTAAACATGTACTCAAAAAAACTTCACCTCAACTGCAAATTGTAAATTATCCAACTCTGCCCAAAACCTAAACACCACGTCAAAATAATAAACACTAGTTCAAATGAACAATTGACAACTCAAACAAAACTGCAAATAGCATTAGAAATGAAAAAACGCCTGTTCCTTTGCCACTGAGCATCGGTGTCTTGCCTTAACCTCACATACAGCGTGGTAGTACGTCAAATATATTTCGAAATCTCACACACAGCACATCTTGAACATTTCGCCACTTGTTCGGCAAAACTACAGCGGGTGGAAGGGTAAGTGTTTTACAGGTTTTGCTATTAGGTTTGCTCGAAGGCAGGTTTTTTTAAGTTTGTAGGGACCCGATTTCTCTAATTCTAGGGACCTGATTTTATCTGATTTTAGGGACCCGATGATAATTTTCTCTGATTCTAGAGACCCGATTTGAAATTCTAGGGACCCTAATCGGGTCCCTAAAACGCCTTAAAAAAAACTGCTCGAAGGTGTTGAAACCAAAGTGATTGCATTTAGGTTAAAATTCTAGCAAATTGAATACTGAATTTAACTTCTTCACTCCTACACGCAACGCACTAGACATGCATCCCAGTAAAAAGGTACACACGAGTACATGAAAGAACACAAAGATACATACGTGGCGGTAGTAGAAAAATATGCGCTTGATGGCGCTAATACGTTTACATTGATGAAACACAAGCATAAAGGGCACACGCATGAGTGACCCCATCACATTTTTCATATTGTAGTGTTGCGATGACTTCCAAGTAGACTGATTTATAAGGGAGTGCGAGACTGCGAAAGACCAGGGGTCATCTAGGCTGCAGACCTCTCTAGGACGAAGCTACTTACAGGGAAAAGGGAACAGTTCATAGCAGTATGTAAAGGTCTTTTGCTCTAAGTATAATATGAGCAAGGCGGTTATATATTTTATTGTAGCAAAATGCGTTGCAGGCAACGTCAAGCCACCGTACGAAATTGGTTTAATGTTGGCACATTGACCATTTGCTGTTTTCACATATTTTGGAAATATTCGCCATAGCTGTAGATAGGAAATGCGTCAGCAGTTATAGACTAATGCAGCAGTGCAGTGGTGTCACGGAATTTAAGCAGGTTGAAAACGAGGCGTGCAAACATATATTGTATTATGGAAATGAGTTCTCAGTCGATGTCATAAGTCATGCATGAGAACGGAAATTCGTTTGCAGTTAGGTACACAAATTATTTGCTTTGCGCTTGGAGATGAAAGGCTTCCCACTATTTTATAAAAGAGTTTGATGTAATCAGTTTTAGTGAACGCAAAAGAAACCGAACTGAGTAAAATATAACAGCGATACTGCGTGATTCGACTATTTTCATCGTTACAGCGCTAAACAATTAAATCAATCCAACTGGTTTATATACACCAACAAAAAAATACAAAATGTGTTTCTCGTAGCCAAGTAACACATATCTTATATACACCGTTGTAAAAAGTGTCAAACACGGTTCATTTGTTATTTCTAAAGGAATTTTGACCCAATCTCTATTGCACTAAACTATCTTTTCAGCGCCTGCGTTTGCACGTGCTTTCGGTAAAGCAAATTGTCGAGTTTTAGTTTGTTACGGTTGAACATCTGTAATGAGTTTAACATAACTGCCTAATGTGGCCGGTATCTGAGAGTTGGTATATTTGTACATGAATTTTCCCACTCAAAATTGCGTATATTAATCTATATACCAATTGCAATTATGTTTACACGAAAACAAAAGTCTCATTTGCATTATCACAGTAACCTGAAAATTCGTAATTAAATGCAATCAGCTCAATTACAAATTGTAACTGATCCATACCTGTTTCATAATAGAAGAAAACTTTGTGCTTTCTAAATATTATTTGTGTGTACAGATTCAAATAAATTATTTTAAGAATACCACCCATGCTTTTTAGTATTATTGTTACCTCTTTATAAATCAAATTCAAAATACTTATATTTAAATAGTTCTTTGAGGTTCGTTAATTTGTTTATAAACAATTTGCAATAATCACTTGCAGAAGCATCGCCATATCTTCATTTTTATTAAACTGCTTTTAAAAAATGAATGTTAACATGCTATAGGCCTACACACCCGTTCATAACCGACTATTTTATAGCAGACCACGTTTATAATGGGCTACTTTATAACAGAACACGATCTTAAACGACCACGTTCTTAGCAGACCAGAAGGCATTAGGCAACATAACAGACCTATATACAGGGTGTTTCACAATTGTTGAAACAAAGCGGCAGCTTCTAAAACCTTTATCGATGACCTTATTCATTTTTCTCTTTCCAGATTGTCATAGGGAAATAGTTCACCTTTCTATATATTAAACAAAAAATAGTCTAATGATGCCTTGGTCGATGGAGCAGAAGATCTTTCGTGTAAAGACATATTACGAAACGAAGTCTTTCCAGATTGTTCAAGCAAGGTTGAGAAGGAAGTTCAGCTTCAACAAATTTCCAAACAGGAGTCAGGTTTTCAAGTTGGTCAAGAAGTTTGAAACTCATGGCACTTGTGGAGATCGTAGGGTAACAGGCTCATCGCCCTCTGGGCCTCCAATAACGATTCGAACTCCCGACAATGTCACTAGGGTTCAAGAGTC
>Ga0210059_1005989_pt1 | contig 19528 bp, 14 predicted proteins | sample Ectturendosymbi2_FD_188042 | JGI IMG/M metagenome (GOLD analysis project Ga0210059, IMG submission 188042) | Ecteinascidia turbinata endosymbiont from Florida, USA - Sample 2 (SPAdes) (version 2) | ecosystem: Host-associated > Tunicates > Ascidians > Unclassified | place: Key West, Florida... | reverse complement strand
AATGACCGCAAGGTCTTCGAGTCATCCTCCCCCGCGAAATACAAGTCGAACTGCACAGAAGACGACCAAAAGTCTACAAAATTCATATAGGCCTACATATATCTGCAAAGACGGTGCAGACATATCCTTAGGACATAAGCACACTTAAACAGGACATGGAATCAAAAAGACGCGGAACAACACAATTGCAGCAGCCAAGCGGACAATTTAGTTTTTATTATATGTGAGGATGGTCAATTAAATAGTTTTTCTGTAACCTACAAAATCGGAAATATGTGACTAGTTTAAAATCATTTGGAATATTATTCCATATTGTTGGTCCTCGGAAAGAGGAGTGACGTTATTCATTAAGTGTCTTAGCTAGGGGGGAATTTTATATGTTAATTTGAAAGTTTGCCTAGTTTCTCTGATTTTAGCAGTAGCAGAAATCTTGAAACTGTTTATGATATAATCAGGAAAGATATTATGATAAATTTTGTACATGTGTTTTGCTAATTCATAATTTTAAATATCCTCGATCTGTAGTATCCGTGCTGAATAAAACAGATCTATGTGGAATGCGCTCTCTACGATTAACTTTAAGTAGACTACGGATAGCTCTATTATTCAACTTTGCTAGATCAGCAATACTTGACCAATTGGCTGTAGCCCAATTCAAAATTCCGTAAATTAGATGGGAGTAGACCAGAGAAAAGTAAACTATTCTTAACAAATGCACATCAGCAAAAGGTTGGAGTTTAAATAAAACGCTGGCTCCACTAGCGACCTTCATACCTAAATTTTCTAAGTGGGAGGTCCACTATAGTTTAGAGTCAATAAGGATCCCCAGGTATTTTACAGAATCTACTTGGGAGATAGTTTGCTGAGAACAGAATATATTTATACTGTGTTTTTGGCTTTTATCACCGAAGAGAATAAAATTGGTCTTTTCAAAATTGATTGTTAATTTGTTTGCTTGCATCCAGGCTACGATACTAGTTAATTCACTGTTGACAGATTTCTCAAGTTCACGAACACTCCCAAAGTGGCAGACCGAAGCCGCTTACGGTCGCGGCGGTTGAGGCGAACGCTCTTGCTCAAGGAGCGCTGCTGCGATTCACTCAATGGCCGGGGATCGAACACCCAATGGAAGGTTGGGTTGGGAAACCTTCCAATTGGGAGGTCGACACTACAACTGAGCTATCGCCGCCCAAGACACGGTGTGTCCGGTGCAAAACAAACAGGAGTCCACGCTTGTTGCTTAGTCCTTTACTAGGAGCTTATTTGGGAGTTACCCGCCATAAATACTTTGTCTAAGATGCGGCGACTCTACTCCTCGACACGAGTCGGAATAAAAAGAAACTCGCTACGACTCGCGAGTATCAAAACCCGAATGGTGTTCGCGCGTCTGGGACGCATTTACGAGTGTGATATACGTTGATTTGCTGAAGTCTGTGACGAACCGGAAAGCGTTGTTGAAGGCGGACTGGTATCGCCTCCCATGCTCGCAGCTTGTGGGTCAGGAAGAGTTCGACGGACCCAAGGGCGTGTCTTTCAGTTTATGGATTGATGCCGTGAAACTAAGGCCAGGACCAGCCTTGGGTTCAGCGACTGTATCACTGTGTGCGCCGAGCACACGCTTTGGAGCACACTAGCACATTGTCCAACGCAGTTCTCGCAAAGACGACGCTCCGCACATGGGAGACTGTGACCTACGAAAGCAGTGTTTTTTTACCGAGGGGTAAGCCTCCCGAGGGTGTCGTCAATAAATTTACAGGGGGGCTCGAGCCCTTACACGCTCCACAACATGCAAAGTTTGATGAATAAAAATACCAATAAGTACAATTGTTTTCACAACATATTTAATATCACGGGGCCTTGAAACAAAGGACAATTACTCAAGGGAGGCGTGGTAGAAAAAAGGTGAAGAACCACTGCACTAGAGCTAAACGCACGTCCAGCAGGAAGTGGCGGCCGGGAAAAACGCACTGACGAAAGCTCGACTTACTCAGAAGTACGCCGGCGCTCTCTTTCAAAGCTGGGGTCGATGACGTTTCCATCGTGTGGACGGTCATCAAGAACTCGTGGTAGCATTTCACCGCCAAGTGGAGTCTGCGAGAAAATCGAATAAAAATGACCAAAGGGGGCGAACGTCACCCTTCGCAGGTAACGATTCAAGACGTTACGTTCGCACAAATATGACGTGGCAGGGATTTCGCCAACACAGGTTTTCTTTTTTTCGCTGACACATTGTTTTTGATCGCCACGACCGCAACCGCGCGTACCTCCTCCCCCAGGAAGCTGCCTCGTGTTTGTCGTTCTGCATCAGTTCGAAGTAACTGACCATTTGAACATCGAGGAAATGCAGGATCGAGCGCTGGAGTGTTTCCGACACAAATTCGACTCGGAAATCCGTGAGTCTACAAAGGTTCGAGAACTTTCGGTCATACTGTTGATTACATCTATTCGTTTACTTAGACTATTTTTAAAATCCATTCAAAAACCACTGCTAATCTGCCGAGGTCACGACGCGAAGCGTTGAAATCACTCTTGATAAAAGACTTAAAAATGTCTGTACAGAATGATAACTGCACGGCGGCGGAAAAATGATTGTTTACGAGAATATCATTGATCACAACCTTCTTCGCGAGCACTCTTTATCACACAAAGAAAAAACAAGTTTTCCGGAGTTTAGTCATTCGGATTGTAAACGTGCTTGTTCCGTTTCACATATTGAAATTGAACATTTCCATTTGCCGCCTGAGCATGCTTCGCAACTCGTTCACCGACCAGTTGGGTCAGTACCCAAAACAGCATTTGCTTCTTCTGTTTCACGTCCATTCGGATCCTGTGATTTTATTGGTGATTTGAGGGCAAATGCGATTGTCGAAACAACCGACAAAAATGCGAAGTTGTCGAGTAAATTTACTGTAGTCGCAAACGGGGCGAGTATCTCGCTTTGAGCGTTTGCCTCTTACAGTGTTGCCCGTCGGAAAAACGCGGGTAAATTTCTTGCTGACTTTCACCCGTTCAAACAGTTAGTTTAAAGCACAAGGTATAGCGTGGCATGGATTCTTTTGCTGAAGGTGGATAGAGCTGTTGAAAGCGAAGATCAAGCGCGAAATCCAACGAGTAGTCACCTGTTGAACTCCAAAAAGAAGCTCATCGCCCAGAAGTAGTAGGTCTCGTCGTGGTCCTGCGCTTTCTCCCTCGTCATTCTGTCGCGTACGGAGCGCATGACCATGTTGTAACCGCTCTCGAGGAACTTTGCGCAGAAATCTTTCAGCATCTTTCGCACAGAGATGGCGGAGCGTCTGGTTTACGTAAAAGGGACCGCCCGTTAGCGAACAAGGATTCACTGAATCACCTACATAAACTTGAAAGTACGTTGACTCCAGTTCCGACAAGCACAGGTAGAGAGACGGCCAACAGCAGCTGCAAGAGATGGGGGGGGCAAAGCGGGATTGCGGAAGTCGTAGGGCTTAGGTCAACGGTGAAGAATCTGCGGACCGCGTGAATATTTAATCGTTTCAAAATGGTCCACATCAGACAATAATTTATTATACACTACATCGCATTGAAAGAAAACTCCACGATAAGCAAATCTTTAGCGAGTTAGTCATGTTTTCTTATCCTTATTTTCCTCAGGAAGATAAAGATAGCATTTTAGCATACAGTAAAATCAAATTATTTTTTGCGACCCGCCTGCGACGTTCCACATTTCATGCGACCAGTTTTGGTAAAAGGTTCCCCAACTGGTTCAGGTTAAGTGTTAAAAGCTTTATGAGCGGAGGAGTTTGACTCGCGTTATGTTTGTGGTGTTTATAATTTTGCAGTGTCTAAACGGAGGCGACCCTGAAATATTCGATTTGGAAAAGGCGGAGGAAATATTCCTGGAGTTGGAGCGGATTCGGGGTCTAAAAATGAGTCTTTGGCAACCTCTGGCAGCCACATGCGACGACACGTGTGTGAGACGCAAACGAAGGAATCGCGAGACGGTGTTTGCGAGCGGGTTGCTGCGCGCGCCCTTACCCCCACTCACCTCGTCGGCGTTGACTCGGCCAAGGCACGCCGGTTTCGCGCCTTCCTCCGTTTCTCCTTACCGCTGTCGAACGACAGCTTCTCGCAATGCTGCACCGACTTGTGCACGATGACGTCGTGGTCGTCGCAAAGCGCCTTCGTGCCGCGCGCGACGTACGTTCCGCCGAAACGCGAGTGCCTGCGCCGAAACAGACGGAAAAACCGTTTTTTTTTTGAGGCCTCAAATGTCAAACAAACGTTTTCAAACGTTGAGATAGATATTTTTCGGAAGAGCAAATAAGACACTGTTTACAACGCTTCGAAATTTTCGGACTAAACGCAGCATTATTTTACTTCATATTAAGCCAAGCGGATTTAAATTGCCACAGCGTTTGCTACTACCACTAAATTTCACTGCAAGCAAAAACTCCATGCAAATACAGTCAGAAGGAAGAAGTTGTACCAATGCTAAAAGTGCCCAGGAGGTCCAACATACAGAAAAATATAGCATAGCTAATAAAATACCGAAGCATCAATTTTTTCAAGCTGATGTCCAGGAGATCCGCAGAAGGATGGGTTTCCAGTTTCATCAACGTGTCGTTGCTTGCGTCAACAATTTCTCCCTCAAAACTGCATTCTCATTTTGCCGAAAATTGTCAAAGTTTAAGGTTTTGCTTTCAAAAATTTCGCAAGGAATCGACTGCACCTGTCTTCGATACAGTAACTAACTTATATCCGGGAGTCGGGTTTCAAGCCTGGGCGACGTCGGTTAAAATCTTAATATTATTTTACCTGCAACTACATCTATCAATTTCTTTGATAAATTAGGCAGGCAATCAAAACTTAAGATAACGCGCAACGTACAATGTTCAGAAGTATAATGTTTACAGTGTAATTGGTAACATTAAAATAAGTGAAGAAAGCAAAATTATTTGTGGGTTTTGTATCTGTTTGTTTGCAGTGTTACTTCTGTTAAATGCAATGTACTCTGTAAGACTAAAATCGGCACAGTCAGACATGGGTATGGAGCATGAATCTAACAGTTTTTTGAAGTTCAACATAAATACACTTGTTGTAGTGAGCAACGTTGCAGAGGATACTTGGCAGCAACAATTCTCTTTGCCTTTTGGAATGTGCCTTTAATTTTGTTAACACAACGCCTATATACAGTATGTTTTGATGTTTCGTCCTAAAAATTTCAAAAACAAGGTTTTGAAAAAAAGCGCCTTCAGATGTAACTCGATCACGATTGGCAGACAGCATGTGAGTATTGCCGCGGGAGCAAGGCCAAAAGAATTAAAGGCAGCGTTTCACTTCTTTGTAACTCATAGCAATGTTAGTAGTTCCCTGGGCTTACTAAGAAAATAAAACCTTGAATATTGCATTTTGAGTGTGTGGACAACTCACTTTTGCATCTGTAATAGAAGTGCACGAAAGTAAACAAGGACCAAAACTGATTTTTAAACTGAGCTCCTAAAACACTTTCCCTCACTCCCCCCAAAAAATACTAAGACCACACTACTAATAGTGAAAAGCGCCCTGGCATACATTGCGAATCAATTCACACAAGGCACAACCACCGCAAGTAGACAATAACACACTACACACACACATACCAAGGGGACAATTTGGACCGATTCTGTCGTCGCTTTGCTTCTTCCACATTCCTAAGTTGTAACAACTCCTCGCCTTCGCGTTGTCGTTCTGCGTCACTGCGTTTGATTCCCGCCTTGGCCAGTTCTTCGGCATTCTGCACCAAACGATGTCGCGGTAAACGTGACGCAGACTTTCGAGTAGTACAGTGTAGCTTGTTGCAACTAAGAGCTTTAAAATAAACAATATTCACTTGCTCTTTCAGGAAAAGACAGATGACTTCTGCAAGATGGAGGCACCACTCTTGTTCTGTATTTGATCCGCTCATGTAGAGTAGGAGCGAGTCGATACCAGCTTGATGAAGCTGCCTGAAAAAAACGCGGTCGCGTACACGGCTTTAACGGAAAAGTAGACTACTACTCAAAGGCACACAGTTCGTCCATGCTAACAAAAGTTCCTTATCAATTAAGACCAATTCGTTTGAGACACGTGTCTTTGAACCCAGTTCATTAGAAGCAGGGGTGCGGAACCATGCAGCACTGCCGGGTCAAATGCACATAACCAGCTTGGTCCACAGGTCAAAGCTGCATGTGTCATGCTGTGGGGGTAAGACAACACGCCGGCCACCCACGGAAGACTGGCAATACCTTTCAAAAACCGGAATGCTTGCTTGTGAAGCAATGGGTTCTGGATAAAGCGAATCAGCGAATATCAGATGAACTGGCGAGGTCATAGAAGCAAACCGCAAATTATTTTTCCTTGCACGGGCTACAAAACTTGAGGTCCCGGACCACGGGTTGCACACCCCTGCATTGAGGACAAGTTTACGTAAGACTCGAAGGTTTTAGATGGCACTACAAAGAGAACACATTGGTGTGAAACTGTGTGTTAGCAAACATTCGGTTAAAAACAGTTCATTTAAAACCATTTAATATCACTTTACTTTCAGACTATGTCCACTTGAGATCAATCCGCTATACCTTACCTTTCACATGACGTCACATTGACCAGTTCAAAAGCCGTGTGACAATAGCAACTACTAACTCAGGCAGCGGTAAAATGATTTAGTCACAGAGAAAATCTAACGATTGTTAGCTGTAAATGGACAGTATCAACTGAATCGATCACAAACAGTGATCGGAATGGTTTCAAACGCACTGGTCCCGTTGGTCTGCACAGTAACAAGACCAATTCAGAAACATTGACGCAAAGATAGAAAAAGCAACTGACCATAGTAAGCGGTCGTGCGTTGAAACACTTTCTGAGGTTTTGTTGTGATCTTCATCAGAGGGAGGAACATGAAGCAGGTTTCGAAGAAGTATGAGGAAACGTTCCAAAACAAGACTATCTTCAGGTTTGCGATCCTCCCAGTCCGTCTCCAGAATGTCGTACACCTTCTGGGCAAACACTTTCCAAATCACCTCGTGGTGGCCGAACGCCTGCCCATTCAAAATACAAGCTGTAAGCGATTTCTGTAAGCTTCAAAATTGCTACAAGACATTGCCAATTAAAACGAAATAGCTTGGAGTATAACATCAATGGACCTTCAGGACGCAGTATGTTAGAACTTGGAGTCGGTGCATGAAATGTAAGGCAGCTGTATTTCATAATACTCATATGCAACCTTTTTGTATGCTGGATGAACGCATTGTCAAAAAGTGATAAGGACAGAATGTGTAAGTATGTGCATGCATTGCACACTGGCTGTCGAACAATTGAGCTGCTTGTTATTAAAACAAAGGCTAATAAAAATATGCCGCTGCCAAAAGTCGGTGTAACTGAAAAGATGGCACTACATTGGTGACTTTATACATGTTACATACAACTACGTTTATGTTACATGCACATTTGGTCCTACCACAAGATAGACATGCGACATAGCAAATCAACCCTCCTGGGATCATCACAATGCCATGGCACAACTACATACTAGTTGTAGCGTTTTTTCGCAGGCATTTATCAAAAACAGTTTTAGATTATACACTGGTTAAGTGGCACAGTCGGTTGACCACACACTACCAAAACTGACAGGCTGGGTTTGATTCCCGGTTGGTCATAACAAAGACTCGATAAATGGTACTTGCAGCTTGTCCAGCCTCCATGTCGGCATTAATGGATGGGAAAATCGTTCAAGCATGCTGTTGTCATTGATTCACCATCAACATTCACTATGAAAAATAGTCGCATGGCCCCTGGCACAAGCAAGTGAAGACAGGCGTCGCAGACCACTGGTGACCTGTTTTTTTCGCTGAGACATTTCAGTCATGTTTTTGCTGAGACCTTTTGGTCACTGAGACATTTCGGTCATTTGTCTCAAAGTTGTATCTAAATTCGACGTAACAGTGTTCATTAGCCTATATTTTCAGACATTCTGACCGAAATTACTTAATTTTTTTGGTCATTTCAAACACATTTTGACCTATGACAGAAAAAACAGCTTGTGAAAACACCAAAAGTAATACAAAAAGTGAGTGTAGCATAATGAAACTAAACTGAGCTTTCAGATGATGATGCAAGGTTAATTTATCGACAGTTTTTTTAATGTAAAAAGTAGAATTAGTAGACAGTTCAAAGTAATTTGATTAAAGATTTCTCACCACATCTATATTTACAAAATGATGGGTTGCTTCACTTAACTTGCTGTATTAATTGCTTCATGCAAGATAAGGCAAGCATTCCCAACTGTTCTAAAAAGCATATACAGTGAAAGTTTACTAAAAAGTGGAATTTAACCACACATTACTTCAGTAGGGAGCCTTCACTCATTAAAAACAGCACATATTTATACATACTTTTATACCAGATGGAAACACGGCTGAAATAGAAACAAAAATATATTATTAGCTAAATCTTACAATAATAAATGCCACACAGTGAACCAGTCATTTGCTTTGGCAAGCCTGTATTGAAAGATTACTAGCTTAGAGGAATGAAGTCTTTTAGGTTTCTGACTAACTTTTTTATATGCTTGAGTATGAGACAAAACATTCAAGAAATGATGATGCATAACACTGTCTTTAGGAATCTTTCCTCCAAAGCAAAGAAGAGCTGGTTGAGTCAAGTTGATCACTAATCTGAAAACAAAAAAGTTTGGCAGTACTTCAAGATCCAATGAATTTATGGAAACTGAGTAAGTCTAAATTCTGTGTTTGACAGGAATGATGTAATATTCCTATGCACACACAACAAATAGACCTAACACACAAATGAGAATCCAAAGAAGGAAAAGATCTTAAAGGACTCAAGCGGTAATTTAGTGCAGGTTTTCTTAGAGGTTTGACTAGAAGTCTACATACTGACTACCTCTCCATATATTGATAGTCTTAATTTTGACATTTTGAATTAGATGGTTTTCAGGGCCATTTTATCACGTCTGTACTGTGTGCTGGGAGATTTCAATATGTCCACTGACATCTTCGAGCAAAACTTTTTACTATTTTTCTGATTTCTACCCTTGTTCCATTGGCACTATACTTGCCTATGAAATCACACTTATGGAGTAGTGCAAGGCAGGGTTGATAAAACTCATGAATTTTTTCTAAAAAATTAAAAACATTGGTTTTTGAAATTTAAATCAGGTTTTTTTGATTTTTTTATAAAATGTGTAGGGCAGGGTCAGCAACGTGGTGTCCGCGGGCACCAGGTCACCCGCAAGGACCAAGAAGGTCGCCCGCGGGCCTGTTCTAAAATTAACATTAGCATGATCAATATCTTCACATTAACAAATATCAATACTAATATAAGTGAAGGTAAATTGAGGAAGGTTTTTATTTCAGAAGTGTGTATCAAAACTAATAGCCTGTCGCATTAATCGGTACACAAGAAGTAGCTCGCAGTTTCAAAAAGGTTGGTGACCCCTGGAATAGGGGGTGGCCACCTAACACTTGTAATTTATAATTATAAGTAGTTTGTTTTGATATAACTTTTTTGTGCTTTGTTTCTTCAAGTACAAATCAAAATATTTATTTTTCGTCGCAGACTCAAAGGCTTGCCGAGTATTTTGAGTTTGAACAGCTCTCTAGCACAATTGGTGGTGTCGCAACCTCTCCGGTGGTGTTGCATTGATTGTGTGATTCAAGACGAATGGGATGTGTGCAATGAACAAAAATATATGTATGTGGCGCGAACAAGCAATAATAGAGTGATCTTGTCGGGTGATCTCTATTGTTGCTTACTGCCACGGTGCGAAGCTTTGCGCACATGCCGCTCAGGATTTCCGATCGCAACAGTGGAGGAGTCATGCTGTCGCAAAGATACATGCGAACTGCTGAGCTAGGCTGAAATCCTGGCTTCAAAGGTGTTAACACTTTGAGAGCCGGTCTACAATATATTCGTACTTCGATTTCAGCCTAAAAACAGCAGTTTTCGGTTGCCTTACCAACACCTTAGCTCCTCCGCCGATTGCGCTAGAGAGCTGTTCAAGGGCTCAAACGGATCGGCCAGTCTAGTAGATTGCACTCGAAAGAAATTTTTTGGTTCGGGGGTGCGGATTTTTTGTGACTGACATCATAAGTGAAGTAGTTTTAGGGTCATTTTGGGTCATGTTGCCTGGCCTAGGGCCCAACCACTACGCCAAAGTGTTTCCGCTGAAGGTTTCATTGGAAACTAGGCTCAAGTCCGAGTCTTTTGAGCCTTTGATCGACTTTCTAGCGTTTCTGGTTCAAAGGTTATGATCTAAAATAAACAAATTAATTAATTAACTAATTAGTCAAATATTTTTACTAACTTACATCACAACTTTTGAAACCAAAACCCCAGCAGGTCATCCAAAGTATCAAAAGACTCGGATTGTAGCCTAGTTTCCAGTAAAAACTTCAGCGAAATACTACCACCTAACGGTTGGCGCCCAGGGCCAGGCAAAGTGGGCCAAGGTGTCCTAAAAGACCTCCACTTATGACGTCACTCACAAAAAACTTGCAACTCCCAAGCAAAAATTTTTTTCAAGTGCAGACTAGAAGACTTGCCGCGTCTTATTAGACTTTTACCAGATCTGTAGAGCATACCGGACCAGAGAAATTCCCGCGCAAAGCCACGTGCGTTTAGGTGTTTTTTTTCCGAAAATCCCCGAATCCTAGTGGACGCCAAAGTGTTCATATGTCGTTCAATGCAGCCGTGGTCAAGATAGTGACATAATTTTTGGCTCATTAAGCAATTTCGGTTTGACACAGCTGTTCTACAGACTGGTATTATAGTTTCCACTAAAACCTTGAGTCAAAAAATTAGCTCTTGGCATTGGCACCCAAGGCGTGATGACCTTCGCCAAAAAGGTGTAAACCTACCGTAATTATGACATCACCCACAAAAAAAACAAATCCAAAACTTTCCAATTAAAAAAAACTAATCTAGAAGACTTCCCACACCTTTAGACGGTTTGAACAGCTCTCTAGCTCAATTGGCTGGTGAATTATGGCGGTGCAAAATCACACAAGAAAAGTAGCTCATGTGGGACTTAAAGAGAAATCAACCAGCTCCTAAGTTGTTAACTATACAATCATGCAGATATTTTCCCTTTAACTTACTAAGTGAAACAATTTTCTTTGTGCACTACACATGCGAAATATAGTACATGCCATAGCCAATGCAGTCATTTCAACCTAGTTTTAATCTACTTTAGCCAGCATTATATTAGACACTCATACAACATAATGCATACCTGAGTGTTGTGTGGAAAAGATCACTATCAGCAGCATACTGGCTTAAAATTGGAATAAGATCATTTTGCACAATTTGAGCTGCACCCAGCTGAATGCGAATTTCTCTAGTGCTGTCTTCATTGTGGAGATACTTAATGAGACATTTGATGTTGTCTAAATGTAAAGCACATGCAACAGGTTGTTACAAACAATCTTAAATTCTTTTAATTAACTTGTGACTTGGTGCAAAGTTATTTTGGCCAATCTAAATCTAGCTGATAATATTTGAATAAAAATGCCATTTGCCAAAATTATTAACACCTTCACTGCGAAACCAACCGGCTCCAAAGTAGTTTTCAATGACATCCAGGTTTCCAGCATCTCTTACCAATTCCATAACTCACCAGCTGATTGTGCTAGAAAGTTGTACAAACCCTCAATACACTCGGCAAGACTGCACTGAAAAAATATTTTTAGTTTTGGGTTTCATTTTTTTGTGGTGACTTCATTAAGTGGAATAGGTTTAGGCCTTTACGGCCGAGGTCATCAGACCCTGAGCCCAAATGGCTAAATGAAAGTATTTCGCACATGTTTTTAGTGGAGACTAGGCTAAAATCTGAGTCTTTTGAGTCTTTGGTTGACTTTCTAAGGTTTTGGGTCTAAAAACTATGCCCCATAAGCCACAAATTTGGCAAAAAATCAACTTTAAGTTTTTGTGAAATTTATGGCTTTGTAGTCATAATTTTGAACCCAAAACCCTACAAAGTCAATCAAAGGCTCAAGAGACTCGGATTATAACCTAGTTTCCACTAAAAACATGAGCGAAATACTTCCATTAGCAGTTTGGACCCAGGGCCTGATGAAGTGGCCTAAACTTATTCCACTTATGATATCACCCACAAAAAGAACATAACCCAAAACTTAAATTTTTTTTCAGTGCAGATTCAAAGGCTTGTCAAGTCTTTTGAGGGTTTAAACAGCTCTCTAGCATAATCGACAGGTGAGTTAGGAAGTTGCAAATGGTGCAAAAATAGTGGCCTATGCAGGATTTCTAGGTACAATATATTCATACACCAGCAGCGAAGGTGTTAAGGACTCATATATAAGGAATGTGTACATTATTTTCAAAATGAATAGAACATATATTACCTATAAAGTTCTAGGGAGAAAAATAGAGGATGACCTTTGATTGTGAATTGTTTAACAAAATCAAATGTTTATTAATCATTACTTTTTAGCAATAACTTCAAGGACATTTCATGGCTTTGCTGTTGTGCATGTGATTGTGATTTTATCAATAAAATGAATACTTGTAACATAAACATTAAGACTGTGTGTCATGTTTGCATAACCTCAATTGAACAAAACATTTGCCTTTTAACACATTCGGCACCAGGGTAGGTTCCAGAACGTACTTCTATTTTTTCTTTCGCCAAAAGTGCCATGCTAAACCCTTTCGTCTTTCAAGGACATTTCAGAATATTTGAGTGCCATGCTATTGTTGCACAAAGTGATGTACAGTACATCTGGGAAAGACTTTTTATCTGCTTTATCTCAACTTGATGTGACTGCTTTTTCCAAATGCATTAGCAACTATTGTTAATAGGTGACAAAAGATATGCCTAAACAGTCACTTGGTCACAGCAAAAACTTCATTATACTTCTTTGAAATAAATCTTTCGTTAGTTTATTTGCAAGACAAAAAAGCACCAATTTTACCCAAAATGCCTTGGCATCCAACCTTTCCTTGGAGAAAAAAACGCTTGGTGCTAAAAGTGTTCTAAAAACTATACTCCATCTCATCATTAACTAATATAAAGCAGTATAAGACAAAACCCATTACCGATTTGCTTGTTAGCACAGAAATGCAAAAAGGTCACAGGTGATGGTTGCAGATATGACATAAACACAACTCAAACAAAAAAAATTAGTTTGTGGAAAGCAGAACTTCAAAGATAAACGTACCACAGGTAACACTAGAAGCAAGTAAGCCAATGCACAAAGGAATTACAATTCTGCACTCAATAAAAGTTCTTTGAAAGTAAATGAAACCAAGTAAATGAAACCAACTAAAAGCAATCAACTGCCACCATAAAAACTTGCAATCTAATTTAAGCTCAAATGGACGTTTGCTAGCTTTTTCTCTTGATCATTTTGCAAACATTGTGATTATACATTTATTGGTTAACTGATTCATCTTCATTCTCGCTTTTCCTCTGGTGAGTGGTGAGACCAGCTCTACAACACAAAATATCTCATGGCTTTTAAAGAATCTGATATTTCTGTTGGTTCCACACCAAGATAGGTACGGACCAAGCAAGGTTCGATATGTATTCACATCACCAAGTCCTGGTCGACCTCTGGGCCACTTTCTCATTGATGTAGCCAGCAGAACTTGACTTGAACACTGATCTTTATTTGGACATTCTGGTCACATGGCCGTAACACCATAGCTAAGATCTGTCCATTTTGAAACATCAGAGCTGAGATCTCTCGACATTCAGGAATTACAAATTTCACAATTGCACGCTTTTTTGTGAAGCATCATATCGCTTGTACTTGCGATTGCACTCTTTTCAGTCATTACCCACGATTCATGACCATAGATGAGGATCAGAAGAAAAACTGATTGAAAAACTGACTACTTTGCCATGGTCGAAAGATCCTGCTTTGTGACCACAAAGTGATAAATCTCACAGGTAACTGTGTTTGCATCTCCTTGTTCCATCTTATGTAACACATGAATACTATGTGCAGTATTTCAGTACCTAATAACTGACATGCTGAAACTCTGTTTTATGTTCAACCTGTTAGACTACATTTTTGGATGGATTCCATAATGGTTGTTTGCATAGAAGGTCATCTTGATAACACTGGTCAACAGCAAAATTTAAACGGTGATTGCAATAAGTGCTCCTAAAAGTATTTTTGACGCTGATTTCAAAAATGTCAGTATTTTTGTAGCACATCTAGTTTTTGAGATATCTGTATGTTTTGGTTACCAGCTACCTAGCCTACCACAGGCCTATGAACAGAAGGTGGCATTGTTTTGGATTGTGACGTAACACAGAATAATAATTGGTGTAGCAGACATACCATTTGCGAAAGTAAAGCAAGTTAACCAACCTTAACACTTTTAGAGCCGGCTGGTTTCGGCAATTTTCACAAAAAAAAACAGCAGTTTGCGGTTGCCTTACCAACGCCCTAGCTCCTCCGCCGATTGCGCTAGAGAGCTGTTCAATGGCTCAAACGAATCGGCCAGTCTAGTAGATTGCACTTGAAAGAAATTTTTTGCTTGGGGCATGTGGGTTTTTTGTGAGTGACGTCATAAGTGGAGGACTTTTAGGCCACCTTGGCCCACTTTGTCTGGCCCTGGGCGCCAACCATTAGGTGGTAGTATTTTGTTGAAGTTTTTACTGGAAACTAGGCTACAATCCTAGTCTTTTGATACTTTGGATGTCCTGCTGAGGTTTCGGGTTCAAAAGTTGTGATGTAAGTTAGTAAAAATATTTGACTAATTAGCTAATTAGTCATCAATTAATTTGTTTATTTTAGATCATAACTTTTGAACCAGAAATGCTAGAAAGTTGATCAAAGGCTCAAAAGACTCGGACTCGAGTCTAGTTTCCAATGAAAACTTCAGCAAAACACTTTGGCCTAGCGGTTGGGCCCTAGGCCAGGCAACATGAGCCAAGGTGACTCTAAAACTACTGCACTTATGACGTCAGTCACAAAAAATCCACATTCCCCAACCAAAAAAATTTTTTCGAGTGTAATCTACTAGACTGGCCGATCCATTTGAGCCCTTGAACACCTATCTAGCGCAATCAGCGGAGAAGCTAGGGCGTTGGTAAGGCAACCGAAAACTGCTGTTTTTTTGGCCGAAATCGAAATATGAATATATCGTAGACCGGTTCTCAAAGTGTTAAGAGATGTTAACTGAGTGATTCAAATGCAACTAAATGGAAAAATATGTTTCATTGAGTGACATATTGATATCTCTGTGCACACAGGCAATTTAAAGCATTAAATCCCCATTGCACATTCTGTTAATTTGAATGAATCATATGATAACAATCAGGTTGTTTTGAATGCTTTTTAGTTGGCTATACTGACTACCAATGGAGTGTGGAGCTCTCAAGGTCACAAGTATATTTATGGGAATGGACACATGTAGGAGTTACCAAGTATTGCTGTTTTCATGTTTATGGGACAACCACTGTGGGTGCTACCGCGGATCACTATGAAAAGCAACATGGGTCCACAAGAAACTTATGTTCCTGTAGTGAACAGTGTTCAGCATCCTCCATTGGCATATCATAATAAGTCCTGATGTCACTTCTGTGTATAAAATTGGGCTTGATGAAAAATTTTATGAAACCAATGGCCAAATGCAATTGCAGTAGCCTTAATTTAACTATTTTTGTGACAATTTTCCTGAACTCGGGAAAGCTAAATTGAAAGAAGGAATTTTGTAGGCCTATAGATTTGTAGAAGGTTAAGAATGTCCAGTTAAGAAACTCCAATGCACTGGAGTTACCAGCTCAGAAGGCATTCAGGTGGATATGCTCAATCTTCATAAGATATATTAAGGCTCATTGTTTTTAAGCAGAAGTTGCAGAATTGCTTTAGCTTGCATGGAGATGGGCTTGCATATATCTCTAAAGTTGCATTTTTTCATTCACACCAATGTTTTTTGAAAAACTTTGATGCCATGAGTGACTACCAGGGTAAATAATATTCAAGCTATGGATGCAACTTACCAGGGGCTCTGAAAAGAATCAATTATGGTATCGCCTGCTGGATGTTGCCTCGTGGTGATCCAGCCAGGCTTTTTAAAAGAAAATCTTGTTCAAAACACTTATAGAAGTTTTATGAGTTCCACTACCAAAGCCAGGAGTCCTCTGCTTGTTTGTTGAACTTGTTTTTTTTATCATTCATAATAAATTAACAAAGTTTATATGGACTGAATTTATCAGGTCATTTTTCACATGGAAACAAAAGCTAATATATTAGCATAAAACCGTTTACATACCCAAAAAAGCCTTTCACTGTAACTCCAAAATTTGACGTGACACAAGAAAATGAATGCCAAATTTGGAATCAGCACTCAAAAGTTAACTAAAAAAGTTATGTCATATTCTCGTTTAATACAAAAAGTGTTTTTTGTTGACCTGTGTAATTACTCTTTACTCTCATGCTTTGTGTCAATTGCATATTTTATTGCTTATCTATAAGGTAGTCGAAAAAGCTGTTCTGGAGCTATTTTGCCCTTATTTGAATACGATTGCTTGAAATGGTCATGTGACAAGTATGATCCGCAAAGAAACAAGTATTCCCCACCTCCGTATCTTATGTAGATTGATTGCCTTACATGGATGAATAGCTCACTTTAACTGTTGGTCTTTCTAAGATATTACTGATTCATAACTGGAATCCTGTCCGGTATATTTTTAGAATATCTTGTGAAAGATTAATAGAATATCTTTAATCAGATTTATCTCACTGCTTTTATAAAATAAGACCAACAGCCAGGAAAGGAAAACTTTGACCATCTTGTAATAAGACAAAATAACTTTACAAAATACAAGCTACACATAAAACTTGCAAAGATCAAATGCAAATAATACACAAATACAATTGTACTTTCTATATTTATACTTACCGAGACATTCTGGTTCCTTAAAATACTTTTCATCTTCAAGATACCCAAGAGCATTACAAGTTGCTAGCAATTCTGAGTTCATTTTTAATAGAGTAAGTTGTAAAGGTTCTGCTACAATATAATAAAAACAAAGTTCAATGTGAAACACATGGTATGAAAAATATCACACTTGATTTTTACCTACCTAATTTCCAGTGATGACATTTGAATATAATTACGCTACCTAAACTAGACAATTTAGCCCCAAGGCTACTCTTGGGTATACATAGACTAGGCTTTATATATTGTACTTAGTCTAGAAGTCTGGATTCTTTCTGTGGTACAGTAGTTGCCATCATTATTGGGTTTGTTTTTTCGATCATAAACCAAACTTTTTTTGAAAGACCAAAAAAATTAAGTCATTTCAGTCATAGTGTCCAAAAAGATAGGCTAGTGAATACTGTTATAGCAAGTTTTAATACTATCACAAGCCAAATGAGCGCAATGTCTCAGCAAAAAAATCCCAGGTTAACAAGACATTATGCATGATCTCAGACTTCACTTTAGGCATGATGAAGCTTTCACACCAAATTGCTCTTTAGCATGCATGAAATCTTATGCGTGGCATGATTAATGATTGGTATATAATTATGGACTACCAAAAGATTTTCTACAATCCCAGCATTAGGAAATGAGTGAAAGAACAAATTATGATGCAGGGTTTTCTTAAGGAAAATGTTAGGTGCCCGGTATGGACCTGTAGGGAGCCGATTTCTCTGATTCTATGGACCCGATTTTCTCTGATTTTAGGGACCCGATGATATAATTTTCTCTGATTATAGGGACCCGATTTGAAATTCTAGGGACCCGAATCAGGTCCCTAAAACACCTTAAAAACTGATAATGTGTGATATGTAATGTTTGCTGAGAAAGTGATGACATTGTTTTGTTTCATACCAATGAAACATACCAATAAGCCCACTGTTTTGTAAAAAAGTTTATCTTACTCTTCATAAGATTTTACCTGCTCTAATCTTTTACTGAACTATCAGTTCCAAAAGAATGACATTTTCACAAACTTGTGCAACAATGACCTAAACACACATTTCCAAGTCATGACAATTAAAGAAAGTTTTTTTAACCTGTTTTAAAAAATTAAAAAAAGCTTATGCAAATGCTTAGCACAGAATCTAGTCAATTCTTCTCTTATTCACCATCAGCAAAATGTGGGAAAATTAAAGCTGCATATCCCATACTAGCAACTGCTTTGTCTAACATACTTATTATTTATAATGTACTATGAAACACAAGATGAATCAAAACATATTGACTGATTGAATATATATAAACACTGAATGTCCAAATAAGAAACGGATCTTGATTGTGGATATAAAATAACATAACAGGAGTTGTGAAAGCTAATATTGTATGGTGAGCAATGGCACCACAACCGTAGTAAAAATAATATTTCTTGCTTACCTTAGCCAATTTCAGCCACTATTTCTATCACACCAAGGCTATTACATTCTTGGAAATGCACTCCCATGGGACCAAGAACAGGTTTCTACTGAGCTTGTGAAAATAGAAACATTTAAAACATACTAACTCTTAGGCATTACATGTTTGGGAAAGCTGATATTAAATTGTAATGGTAAAATATTTTTGCATTAAATTTTGTTTGTGTAACAAGGTTATTTTACACTCAAGTTGTGTTGAAACCTTTTCTTGGTCTTGTAACATCACTTTACAAAAACCATACTCTCATAACAACAATTTACAAAAACCATCCTCTATCATCCGAATCATTCACTATCTGACTTCATTTGACATAAGCCAAGTTACATGCCCCCATTCAAACTCATGTTTCGGCTCAATATGCGAATGAGAGCGCCAGTAAGCGGATGGTGCAAATGACGTAAAAACCATGAAAAAATTGATTATTTATTAACATCAACGCCCTTCGCATCAATCGGTACACAAGTAGCTCACAGTTTCAAAAAGGTTGGTGACCCCTAGCGTATAAGTTTTCAACATTTGCAATTATTTCTAAATAATCAGTTTCAGCATTTTGCAAACATATTTGATAAGAACTGTTCAATACCATGCTTCTACTTTCAAAACTTTCACATTTTCATTTGATGTCATGAAGTTTCAACTATCAGCAAGCTTAATTAGTAAATATACATAAGAATATGTGAGCAAATACGTGGAAATATACAGATCGTACATTTCACCAAACCAAAAATTTGAGCCAAATGCTTTCAAGAAATCACCAGAAATTAACCAAATCGCCAAACCAAAATATTTGTAGCCAAACACTTTCAAAATTTGCCAGATTTCCAGAATCTGCTGATAAATTCACCAATATAGCAACCCTGTTCCCAGATATTTGTAGTGCTTAACAGAATTTGCATTTTGACCACCTGGTTTCAATAATGGGGTTACTGTGCTTTTTTAGCACTCATAGCCTTAAATGTCACAGCTTTTCTACAGGGTCAAATCATTATAATCCAACAAGAAATTGCAATTGTGTAACCCAATGTCACAAAAATGCCTCATTTTTTTATATAAGGTGCACTTACATGTAAGATGGTCTGGAAAAAAAACATAATTGAAATCCATCAAGGGGCAGCTGAGTTATTTGCCTTTGAGTGTATCA
>Ga0210059_1005988_pt1 | contig 19529 bp, 16 predicted proteins | sample Ectturendosymbi2_FD_188042 | JGI IMG/M metagenome (GOLD analysis project Ga0210059, IMG submission 188042) | Ecteinascidia turbinata endosymbiont from Florida, USA - Sample 2 (SPAdes) (version 2) | ecosystem: Host-associated > Tunicates > Ascidians > Unclassified | place: Key West, Florida... | reverse complement strand
TGAACTTCGTAACCCAACTAACAATCGTTGATTTTGGTGGAAAGTTGCGACAATGGAAACGTTTTCGAAACTGAATCTGTACACTCTGGTATGATTTTGTTGCAAAATAGGTCTCCAGGGAGAATATCATCTGCTGATTTGTCCAAGACATTTTTGGGGCAACTATAGCTGCAAACGATCATCCATAGATTCACCTATCACGTCCTGCAACAGAAAAGACATTCGTTAAAAAATGGGTTTTTTATCGAACAAAATATGGGTACGCATCTTTTTGAGTCACCCTGTATATAGACTGGCATCTGCCTGGGAACTTTCAATCCATAAAGATACTGTAGTAGTGAAAGTGTTAAAATGGTGATTATCAGAAATTTGCAAATTGGTGTAAAGGACACATCGAGGTGAAATTTAGAAGCTTTACAAAGTCATGTGGGAAACAACCAATGATGGGCCTTTGCAGATGATGAAAACAGAATAGCCAGGTTGGCCTTGTTTCGGTCAAATTTTAAGAAATCTAGCCTCGTTTCAAGTTGGTTGGCCTACGAAATTTTATTTGCTCTTCTGGCCTTTTCTGGCCTCGTCTCAAGTTGGTTGGCCTTAAGCATATTGCTTGTTGTTTTGGTTTTTATATGGATTTTTACGTTGAAAAGTGTCCTCTTTGGAAATGAAATATACTATTATAGGGTGGCCAACCCACAGCTGGCTAGCCGCATGCCGCTCCTTGCCAAATTCCATATGGCTCTTAAATAATTACCAGAAGTACCACTAAATAATATGCATAACAATAAATGGCTTGTAAAGTTCTGTCATTGTCATATTGGTGTGTGATATTTACAGTAAATCTAGCTGAGCAACGGTAAGTGTGTGAGTGACGAAGAGATGGGGTAATGTTCATGTGTGCCCATGTGTATGATGTGGCTCTTGGTCTTTGGCAGGTTGGCCAGCCCTGTACTATTCCATTTTTTCAGCAACACCTTTACAAACTTGTGCTAAATACTATATTCGACTAATGCCCGCATTCTTATGTTGGTAAGGTTTGAGAGAAGTGAGATTGGAAATATTTTATTTAGTGTAACATCTGGAAATGCATGCACTGTGTAAGTGTAGTGTGTTGTAAGGCTAAGCACTACGCACTATCAAGCATAGCACTAGCTAAGCACTAAGCAAGCCTGCTTGAGGCTGGCAGCCAGATCTGTGATAGAAATGTGACAGTGACGTTGAGGAAGTTTAGTGGCTCTTGATTCTGGTGAAAAGTACAGAATTGAATGGGTGAAAATTTTCACATGGACATGAAACGCTATAGAAGGGTCAGTATGCAAACTGTGGCACTGTTGTATCCAAAGTATGAAATACCACAAACCAATATAAAGCAGAGAAGCATCAGGAATGAGCTTTGGTAGGCTATAAGGCCAAACAAGACTTAATCTCAATTTTGAAGAACATTTCAGTAACATTCTTCTAGTTTAGGTGTTTTTTCATAACAGTGACATAACAGAAGACTCTGGCTCGAGCCAGAGTCTTTTGAGCCTTTGAAGCCTTTGAACCTAGTTTCCAATGAAAACTTTAGCGAAATACTTTGGCCTAGCGGCTGGGCCCTAGGCCAGGTAACATGACCCAAAATGATCCATAAACTACTTCACTTATGACATCACTCACAAAAAATCTGCAACCCCCAACCAAAAAGTTTTTTTCGAGGGCAGACTAGAAGACTGGCCGATCCGTTTGAGTGCTTTAACAGCTCTCTAGTGCAATCGGCGGAGGAGCTATGACATTGGTAAGGCAACCGAAAACTGCTAGTTTTAGGCCGAAATCTAGGTACGATATATTCGTAGGCTGCTTCTCAAAGTGTTTACACCTTCATGTCTGGGTGGTTTCCCTGCGGCAATATCCACTGTTACCATGTGGATTTGGTGGGAAATTCAAATGACCAGAAGGTGAATACTGCTAAGTGTTTTCCACCCTTAAGTTAAAGTGGAAAATATGCCAAATACATGTTTTGTTGCCTGTACACTAATCAATTGACAACATATCCAAGCATTACCAAAACAGTATAGACTACATGTCACTGCAACAATTCTGGGCCTACTGCCGTATCTTGTTGAGGAAAATTTTACTTCAATATAATCATTATTGATACCATAAAAGCAGCTAACACTGGTATTAAACAATTAAACTTGATAAACACATCTGCACGTATTTGCATAAACGTTTGCAATACAATTTTTCCTGCTTTCCTAGGATTTGGCAGCATATTAAAGCACATACATTACACGAAATCGCAGTCACTGCTGCAGGATCCTATTGCCCATAGGTGAAACAACTCAAAAGAACCATGCTTTCAAACAGCCTCCGAACCACAGAGACCTGTTATTTTAAAACTCAGTCTAGGACCATAATTTTAGATCGTTTCCTAGCGAAAAACATTAGAACCGGTGCCCCAAAGCACAATGTTTGGTAAAAACATACATTTAAGCCTGCTAGGCAGCAGTGCAAAGATTTTCCAAGCATAGATTTATGTACGGTGTTGCAACCTCTCTGTTGGCGTTGCATTGAATGTGTGATTCACCACGAACAAGATGTGTGCGAAGAACAACACCCATATATATGTGGTGCGAACTAGCAATAATAGAGTGATCTTGCCAGGTGATCTCTATTGTTGCTTGCTACCACAGTGTGAAGCTTTGCGAACATGCTGCTTGGGCTTTTCGACCACAACGAAATGGTGCTGTAACCAGGATGTGAAGGTCTTGCCAGGTGCAGACTTCACAAAAAGAACATGTGATTGGTGTGGTTTGTTGTAAAAAGAAGGGGATGTTGTTGCAACCTTTCCATTGGTGTTCGTTGAATGTGCGATTCACCACAAACTGGATGTGCATGAAGAATAACACCCATATATAGGTGGCACGAACAAGCAATAATAGAGTGATCTCATCGGGTGACCTCTTGTTGCATGCTGCCACAGTGTGAAGCTTTGCACACATGCTTTGCACGCTCGAGCTTTCTGATAGCAACAATGGCAACCACGAAAGCATTAACCGTGTCAAACATTACATGACAAGACAAAACAACTCCGCTACAGCCCAGAAAGTCCACTAAGTAATGTTACTGCCTGGTCACTGTTGTGTTGTTTGAGTGGATCTGTTGTCTCATACCTTTCAACCAAGTTTTCTGTTTTGCAAGACCTTGCTTTATCTGCGTTTCTCTCAGAAACCTGGAATCCAACAGTTTATGAAAATGCACTTTTAAATATAAGGAAGTACTGTGCAGATGTTTAGTCTGTAACAAATGTGGCTGAAATTTTCATGTATGATTCTTGCAAGCTCTGACAATATGGCAACACTACCTGCGTACCCACTTTGTAGGTATTGCCTGATAAGAATAAGCATTGTAAAATATTTGGAACTTTTCATGTTTTGACAAAAATGTTTGTGACTCATATGTGATCGGTGACCAGTCAATTAATTTGAAATATCTGCAAAAGAAAAATTTCATTAAACAAGTTTTTACTACTCCTGTGGTGTATACCAGCATTCTTCTGTTGTTTTTAGGATTGTTGAAAGCTGAAACAAATGTTACTGTATCTGCAGATTTGGTATTTGTGAGCAATGCAAACAACTTTGTTGTACAAATTATGCTATATGTACGTGGGAAAATGGTACATCAACTGTTTGTGGCAATTATTGCAGGTTGGAGGTGTGGAGTTCATGCTGATTGGACGTCCCTTCACGAATGTGTCCCTCAGTGTTTTGAACAAACTATTCCTCCAAGAAAGTATGGCTCCATGTCTTAATAACTTGTTCAGTATGCTTGATGTTTTCAACTAGATTCCCATACAATCTAAATTAAGTGTAGTTAAATTCATACACAAATTCTAGAGGCTTTCGTTTTGGATACTGGACTGAAAATCATAAACAATCACTGGCTTGAGTTGGCATATTTGGTTATGCTCATATGTCTGTGTTTGTGTCAAACATGAGCATTTTCAGATGATTGTGACTAGAATTTTGGAGTTACAAGCAACTGAGTGAATTAACTTGCATGATATTGATTAGTGATGCTTTGAAAGCAAATTTAGTATTCTAGCTTAGTGTGTCATTGTCAACCAAAACCTTAAATGGAAATTCTTTGCAGCAATTTCTCTTTACATCTGCTAAAAAACTAATATCATGTTGGCTTGTCAAAACAAAAGCCAACAAGACCATGACTAACCTTCAAGTTAACTACATTGTAATACATTTGGCGGAAACACTCCTCCAACAATCTCTATATTTATTATTATACCATCTGTTAAAAAAAAATTATGTCCCTTATGTGCTTAAAGATACTTTCTTTTAACGTGCAGGTTTTATTATGTCACAATGTTGAGGGATCCTGTTGCTCGTTACATTAGTGAGTGGGCTCATGTTTCCCGTGGTGCTACGTGGGAACAAGCATATCTGAAATGCAGTGGTGAAGAGTATGACTTGCCTAACTGCTGGAAAGGTAGATAACTTGGGATTTAAATGCTAGTGAGTTCCCGACATTATTGTAAATTTTCCATTGTACTTTTTACATAGCCTGGTATTTGTCACGTTTTTATTTATGTTTGCAGTGGCCTTGTAGCATACATACAACTCTGCCATGTCATTTAAACCCTGAAACTGTTTTTGTGCTTATCATAGACAAGCCACACATCAATATTACTTTTGAAGAATTTGCAAGCTGTGAAAGCAATCTTGCTGAAAGCCGTCAGACATGGATGCTAGCGGACATGAGACTAATAAACTGCACAGGCCAAGGATTTAGTGATGAGCAGCAAGATGCAATTATGCTGGAAAGCGCCAAGAAAAATTTGCAGGTGTTTATTGCATATTAATTGACCATGTTTGTTTGTAAATACCTTAGATTTAAATACAAACAGCATCGTCTGGTTGGTTGTGTGTTTTTGAAATAATCGTTTCACTTTAAAACAACAGACTTATATAAATTTATGGTCTTGAGATTACTCTTGAACTGGTTGTTTTTGAGAACATCGTAGGCAGTTGCTTGTCTGCAGAAACCGACCGAAACAGGACAAACCGAATTTTTCCAAGAAGTAACAGAATGTAAGTTTAGCACCTTTCTATATCGGCTGTCACGAGTGGCCCAACGACAGGTCGTCAAGGCAGTTCATGTTTTTTTTGACAAAAGCAGCGTTTCTGAGATTTCCGTGCAATAGACATGCTTGCAGCATGACACATATCTTGCACAAACCGCTTCCACTAGAGAGTTGGGTGTAGAACAGTGATAGGCAAGCTTTCGTTATGATGACGCAAATCACCCTTTCCGTCATAATTGAAGGCCCGTACTTATTTTTGAAGGCCCCATTTCAAACTAATGCAGTATAGTTATTGTTACATGGCAATGCTATGTCAATGTTACGAACCGTATAATGACAACAAAAATGCTTTATTAACGTCAAACAATCAGTGTTCGATAGTTTTTAATGTAGCCTATGTTTTTTGGCCCACGCAACCGGCGCAGGACAGGGTAACCACGCGGCCCACAACACTAAATGTTGCGCGGCCCAAGAAAAAGTGCTGAACGGCCCACAATTGGCTGATGCCCACAGTATGCCGACCGCTAGTGTGGACTAATCAACTGGAAAACCCGATACCCTCAAACCCATACTTTCAGAAATTGCGACGACTTTGTGCAACGGTATCAAGAAACGTCACGTTTTTCGGGCCATAGAAGTCTACATCTCTCAGATCAGCATGGGTTAAGCTGTGAGTGATACTCAAGGACAAACCCAAGATCGTTTATTTTCCCCATTTCGTATGTTTATTGATGCCCGGAAGTAGATGCACTCACAGCAAATCTCGTAGAAAAAAACACTGTCCAATCTTGCTTACGTTTTGCCATCTAAGTAAACTGCGGCATCCAAAACTAATTAATATGATGGCAGAATGTTCGAAATTCGAAACCGCGGAGTCCAAATCTCGATCAATCTAAAATTGACTGAAATTGAACATAATATGCAATGATTGTTTTCAAGAGCGAAAACGAATGGCCGAGTAATAAAGCTAGGTCATACCTCGTGTGTGACGTAACAGCACGTGGTAATTGGAAAAGCGCGATGAAGATGTGGTATATTTGATCAACTGCTGTGGCATAAATGCTGGAAAACTTACGTTATTAAGACAGGCCCACATAACTCAAAACAGCAGTGAAAGGGACACAACAGGCCTGTTTTTCTCGGTCATAGACAGAATTTTTTTTTGAAATGAACGAAAACAATTGTCATTTCGGTCAGAATGTCTGAAAATATTGGCTGATGAGCACTGTTACCGCAAGTTTTAATGCAAATGTGAGACAAATGACCGAAATATCTCAGTGACCAAAATGTCTCAGCAAAAAATTGACCAATATGTCTCAGCGCCTCAATAAGCAGTGTCTCAATAAGCATAAGCATTTGAGATAAGCAGTGTCTCAAAAAAATGTCTCAATAAGCAGCACAGGTCAAAGCTATCTGCCGCGGGCCGCATGGTAACGATGTTGTAACGTTAAAATTGACCAATCCAACGAAATATGAATGCTATGCCACGAACAACAAATTGACGCAACTCACAAATCACAAAAATGATATTTAATGGGAAAATTTGCATTTTTGGTTGGCAGCAGTCACGTCATAATAAGGCACGATGATTGAACTTAATCATTCTGTACATCTGTATTTTGCAAGCTTGCACCTAAATTACGCAATATCTTTCAGAAAATTGCGAAACATAAAAATTTTCCCTACACGTCACGAATGTGCTCGCATTCATTTTAGTAGAAATGCAATTAGTAATATGGGGATCCCGTGGACCCCTTGGCTACTCCTATGGTTCTCGGTGCCTGAAAACATGTGCCAAAACAGGAAAATATCGTGCAGTACACGATGAAAACAGCTGCCTTCGGTGACTTGCCAAGACATAGTAGATGACTCCACCAGACAGCAGTACTCGCCCCCACAACAGCTGCGGGAAAACCGCAAGCTTGAGAGACTGTAGTAACAGTAATTATTTCCCCAATATGATAGTCAACAAACGGCAATCGCTGAATCAATGTGCAGCTTATTCTATTGCGTCAGAGACAAATCGCTTTCGCATTAAGTTGCCATCACTCAGTAACTCGTAGTGAAAAAGGAAGCAATTCTTTATTAAAAATTCTTATAATCTAAAAGTCCCAAAAATTAGTCTTGTTCTTTAAAGGCGCGCCGAACCACAGCAGCGCAGTGTCAATGTACCAAATAACCGAAAGCATTGCGGTTCCCATACTTCAGATCTTGTCGGTGTCGCGGATCTGCGTGTGTCTTTAAGTCAAATATAGCAAGTAGCTTACTAACGGTGTGTTATCCAAGACACGTGACTTGTGTTGTGTTTCATGTCCCGCATTTTCAGAATATGGCGTACTTCGGTATAACGGAAGAGCAGCACAAGTCGCAGGTGCTATTTGAATACATCTTCCAGATGAAGTTCAACAAAGACTTCTTCCACGTTGACACAAAGTCGTCTGCGGTGACGATTTCCGATAAGAGGTTGAAGGTCATCAAAAGTTTGAACAGTTTGGTTAGTATTTTTCTTTAGAACTGAATGTAGTACAGTAAACCTCTGTCAATCCGAATCATCGCAAAAAAACGGTGGTACGAATGATTTCTAACGATTTTCTTTATAAAAATGTTTTTTTCCGGATTTTTTAATCCGGTTCTTCGCCACTTCCGGATAAAATCTGCTCTTTTGACATCTCGTAAGCCGCATTTTCCTGTGCTTCCACACTGTTGTGCTCTTAAGTGCACTGACTGACTTCTAGGAAAGATTCGGCAGCTTTTGAAACGCAACACAAGCGTGCACACGATCAACAACGAACGTTTAGAATTATGATAACAACGCAACACCATGTTAATCGTAGAGACGATTATTACATCACACACGGGCATAGCCAATCCTCAAGCTAAGTGATGCGGACGCAGCTATGAGAACGCTGCGGTGGTGTGGACTTGGCTTTTCATGCACTGGCATGGAGGACATTACCTTCCAAATAGAGGGACTGCTTATGGACCAGTCGCAAAATCTCTGCGTCAGTCCAAAATCCCAAATTTCTTCGCGGCCAAGTAATCTAAAATTAAGAACTTAAGATCGTTCATAACTGCCTGGACATGGCGGTCACTAGTCAGGCCCGTAACCAAATTTTTCGCCCCCCCTGGAAAAATGTGTTGGACATAGTTTAAAAAATTTGAACTCCTCAGAAAACTCTGCCCCACCTGGTGTCCCAAGCTGGTTACGGGCCTGTCACTAGTCTGATGTACCATTGTAAATACATCAATAAATTCGTTTTGCTTCTGCGAAAGTCTGTTGTTGGGTCATAAATGTATTCAATTTCGGTGATTTTCACCGATATCTCAGTACTTAGATGATGTCAGGCTCGAAACAACCATCTTCGGATAATCCAGATCTTCGCTTAAACCAGATAAAATCGACAATAAACCGAGTTGTACTGTAGTCATCGTGTACTTTCATGAACTGATGTAGCAGCGCAGGAGCGAAATGGCAACTAAACCTGCGCAAGTACTTGTTCCGCGCTGATTGTTTGTACTAAAGTGGGATAATCGCGTAAGACGTACAGTGGTTTTCTTTGTTTCTTCCATCGCGCACATAAATTTGAATCACGTTCCGTAGCTAATTCCAAAGACCACTGGCAACTTTCAACATCTAAAAGCAGTAAAAAATCATTGGAGAAATTTGATAACGAAGCCCTCGGTTGTGCGCTGGATATGTGCAAATTGGTTAACGATACAGTATAAACTACCGTTGCGTGTAAACAGGTTGTTGGTTCAAAACATATTTTCCAGGATCTGGTTTGGGTGTCACACAACGTGTCTGTTTTGAACTGCAAGGTTTAGACGTTTGCTTTGCAGGACTTGGAGCTATACGACTTTGCCCGGCGTTTGTTTAACCAAAGGTACGAGCAAATGCTGAAGGCAACTGCGACAAACCACCGATGAAACGTCCAAGAGTATGTTGTGCAAGAGCGTATGGCAATCCAAGCCTTCCACTACTACCTTCATCCCATATGCTTCAGCAAATGCTTTGCCACTAAGTGAGCTGAGCAGTTGCATGGTGCGCGATTCGCTGCATTTGTATGCACCAGGCTGCCTGCACGTGATACCCGAGGTCGCCCCTTCTTTTTGAAGAAAGACTAAGTGTTACTGTGGTCAAAGATACAGACTGCTTTTGCGTTTACACTGGTCTCAGTGTTTTCTTCCTGTGAACCCGCACGCGACTCTGTGACTAACGTGATGAAGAAATTGGCTTATTGGTCCGTCGAGAATGCGCTGAAAATTTCACATTTGACGTCTGAAAATAAATAATCATTAAACTTACCAAGATGTGTAAGAAACTAGTTGGTGTATGCCGTTGACCCGTATTTTCATTGCCTGTTCCTTTTATGAAACTGGCAAGCATGGTTGTGCCACGGAAACTCATTTCAGTTTTTGAAATTTCGCCATCAAAGTGATCGTCGACAATGGTGGTGAGCAATATAAAGTTTCCCGTGTAAAGGATCGGAAATCCCACCCGTTATGGTTCAGAAAATCAGGTGTGTCTGTGAATGTTACATACACTTTTGCTATAAAATCACTGATAAAAACCAGGCGCTTGAGCTATAGTTCTCACTTGCAAACTATGTTTGTTCGCTTGCTTCATTTGTGCCATTTTCTCAGTCACTGTAGTTTTGTCTTTCTGTGGATGACGTCTTAATCTTGATTGAAAACATCCCTGTAATTAGGTGCACAGCCCAAAAAACTTAGACTCGAAAACTTTTCAATTACGACGTCATGGAGCAACGAAAAATGAAGTCGCAATGGCGTTAAGCCAGCAAGCAACGACGTTTTCTTTGCAGTGAGGACAGCATTCAAACACTCACTAGCCTAACGTTATGAGGCTTGAAGTGCTCGGAGCTTTCCTTGCATAGCAGTGGTTTTCAACCTGGGGTTGCGACACCCAGAAAGGTTGTGTTCCGTTTTTGAAGGGGTCGCGAGTACATTGTTTTATGTACACAGCTGTAATGCATTTGCTTTATTGGAGTTTTAGATGGGGGTTGTTAAGTTATAGTGGGTTGCTTGTTTTATGTACACAGCTGTAATGCATTTGCTTTATTCGAGTTTTAGATGGGGTTGTTGAGTTATAGTGGGTTGCTATAATGGGTCACGATAAAAATGATTGAAAACCACTACTGTAGGGATAATTCTGCAAGCTTTTTCATTTAGGAAAACATTCGATTCATACGACCCTGTTTAAGAAATATCTTTGAAAAAGTTGCTAACCAATTCTTCTGAAAGGCTAAAATTATTTGAAGGAAACTTAGCCTTGAATTTGCCAGATACTTGCAGTGCGTATTCAGTTGTTTATTCTTGTTTAACTCATCAGTTGAATTGCTTCGCGGAAAGTGTGGAGGAAAAGCGTGACTTCCCTCCCACTGCTTGATCTATCGCCACTGATTTCGGTATCTGTGGTGCCCTCTTTAATGCCGTCATTTTGCAGCATTCACAACAGATGTAGAAGGTCGTTAAGTCACGAGGCAGCTTGCATCATTTTGTAGCATCTCGTTCCCGACTTTTCATAAAATTGATTATATTCGCCTGAAACACATGTATTTGAGTTGAAAAACTTTTCTGTCGTTGCTAAACGTTCACTTCGGTTTGATCTGTGATATCGAAAAAGCTCTTGTATTGTTCTATCATGCTTTACTGCATATTTTTCAACAACTTATTGCTTCACCGTTTGCGTTTGTGCACATTTAGCTGTCAATCGTTATGTTTTCGTCTTTTTACCTTTACAAATGCATGCGGTATTTTTCTACTCCTAAGAGCTCATTTACCAAGTAAATGCCACTCATTAGGACGAACTGAATGACGCAATGTCATGAAGTTTCCTTTACCAAGTAAAGGCTATTTTTTCATGAAGTCTCCTTTACTAAGCAAAGGCTATTTTAATGTGGAGCTGTGTGTGACGACGTCTTTACTATGTAAATGATAATTACCGTTTATTATTCCGCGTCTCATAAAATTCATCTTGTTTCAAGAATGTAACAATGACGGCGACTTCAACTCGTGGTTAGCCCAATTGCTCCAAGCTGCCAAATTCGTTCTAATACTTATATACATGTATCGGTGTATCGGCAAGCTGTCTCTCTTGCCTGCAACAAGCCTTCGCTTATCGTCAGATGACCAGCGGTCCGCGCACTTTTTCGACGTTTGCATCGCCCTTTTTCTTGAGCAGCATGCTTCGCTAATTTTACTCGCAGTGTTCCGCCACGAGCTTTTTCGTCCATGTTGCATAAATTCCAGTTTGCTGATGGTGCGGTTTGGTGGCTTCCACCGAGTAGTCTTAATTCGTCATGAACATCTGTCGAGAAAAACTTGCGTGGAACATGCTAATGGCACCTCATTTCTTTTTCGGATCTATAGATCGTCAGACGCATTGTCAAGCAAAGACTAAGGCTTTCAGTAGCGCTGACCACAACATGATAGTTTTGTTGCAAAGAGACGCGGATAACTTACGTTCGAGCATTCTTGTGGCATACCTCATACTAACATATGCCTGTCCAAGGAAAATCATCCAGCCGAACAAAGAACGTGGGATATATCGTATAACAAAGCGCTTTTTTAAGAAATCCTGAAGCAACCTTTGGCAAAGCAAATCACTAACAGTGCGTTTGCTTCTGTTTTGGAGTCTGAAAAAAGCATGTCATTTTGATGCAATATATAAAGATCTAAAAGTTGGCACGAGCTGAAGCGCGAACCATGAAACCGAAACGAAACGGAACCTACTGTTCTTTTCATTATGTTTATTGTACACTGCTAGAGATAACGGAACTGAAGAAACCAGTAGGACTGACACATGGCGAACTCTGCGACCATAACAACTACCTCCCAAGTTTATATGAAGTACCCGGCACTTCTCACCAGGCCCGTCGCTAGGATTAAGCAGCAGGCGGGGCCAAAAACCAGAAGGGGGGCACATTTTTTAAATACTGTATTGGATGTATGCAGCAACCAGGGGCCCAAACGTGAAATGGAGGGGCACAGACTTCAAATGGGGGGCCGGGCACCACTGCCCCCCTGCTTCTCACCCCCGGTATTCTAGTGGCTTGTCCTTACTGTTCACGACCGAGCAATGCCTGTTTGGTTTTACAGTATTTTTCCTGTGTACTGGGTGCCTTGCATTTGCTGCATCAAAACTGTATGTTGGCAACCGACTTTTGAAGCATGTGTGTTCTGAAGTATTTGGTGCGTGTCCACTGTCAACTTAAATCGCTATTTTAAGCAGGAGCTTCGAACGGCGCTTGAAGAAAACGCGTACTCGCGTCATTTTTGGTTCCGCGATTTGAAAAGTAGACGGGTGCTTCTAGAGTTACTAGAAAATGACCATTGAAAAAAATGGTGCGTTTTCTTTCTTTTCCGTTACACCAATGTTATATCGCCCTCCAGGCGGACAAATCGATAGATCTTGAGGTTTACTCCCAACAAATCGCAGCGAAAAGACTGTTCTGTAGTGTCTGTTTTTGTCAGCCTGCATTGTGCAGACAGTGTGTGCTTGTACTATGGCCTGCCTGTCTGTTTCAAAATTAAATAAAAATAATACACCTACCTTTTCCTTGAACTTTTACTTCGGTTATGGCCAACGTGTTTTTGTTTTTTAGTTTTTTCCCCGGAAAAGGTTCGGTCAATCCTTGTTAGAAGTGAATAAATATAATTTGTTATTGGAACACTGAGAAACAGCTTTCACCAACTGCAAAACGCCTCGAGCCACAGTCGCTGTTCTCTGCAACGGCAAGAGTTGACATCCCACCATTGGCAGCAATCATTTTATGTAATAACTGCCTATCAGTCCGGTCCGTGGTGGTTTGTCTGTTGTGTTCGTGGTCGCTTGCTGCTCTACTGAATCGTTTGGTTTCACATCTTGGAAGATTTTGTGACCAACCTTGTGCTGTTCTGCCTTATATTTATACTGTATAACCTGCGACTTCGCATTGCTTTGGTACATTTCTTTTTCTCGTTCACATGCGCAGCCGTAATAGTTGCGGTACTTATTTACGAGAAGCGTACAACAAAGTCTGTGTTTGTCTGTAAAACGTTCTAAGTGTGGCAAGTTTGACAGATGGCTCATTAGCACAGTCGTTTTCAACGTGGGGTGCGCAACGCTCAGAGTAGTTGTGAACCAATTTTGGAAGGGTCGCGAATGCATATTTTATGTACACTGCTGTATTACATTTGCTTTGTTCGAGTTTTAGATGGAAGTCATTGGGTTACTATAATGCAGTTGTTCTTAACCTTTACAAACCCGCCGAACACCTACGTTGTCCTCAGCTTTTTTCAAAGCCCAGTTTGTTGTACAGTGACAACAGGAAACAAAATAGCAACTAGAAAATAAAAATGGGTAGTGATTAGGTAGGCTACTGAAACACAATCAACCAAGACCTTAAACTTGACAATACATAGTTTTGTCAATGTTATTTTCAGATTTATTTCATGGCGACAATCTGGGAGATTCGTGGCTTTGTTTCAGAAAGAACGTTTCCCATGTCCTTTTCACAAGGAAGTCTCTTCCGTTTTTATTTTAACATCCACCCGTTCAGAAAACGCATGCTCGCATAAATATGCTGTTACAAACGACGAGAGAACAACAAGGGTAAATTAGGTGATACGAGGATACCTTTCCATTTGGTATGGCACCAAAACGTATGAAGATCTGTTGTGCTGGAGGTATGCTTTTGAATCTCGCTTTCCTGAAGCTCAATGTCGTCATCTGCGTATTGATTGTTAATACCAGCACTTGCAGTGTCGAAGTAAATGGCTTCCATATTCATGCTGGATACTGCCGTCGGTGAGGTAAGTAGTACTCAAAATGTCGGCCAAATAAGCTAGGTGGGAAGAAACTTAGACCCCATGAAGTGTTTTAAATGCCGCTGGTTGTGATATTGCGGAAACTTGGATAATTCTGCACTCAAAGGAAAAACGCGTCTTATCACCTTTACTCGAGATAGCCAGCGAACTTCAGAGAACTTGTAGTTGTAATTGCGAGTCCGTTTCTTCATACAGCTACATAAACATGCGATGATTGAGACCGCGCCCACACACATGATTAACTGTTTGAACAATTTTGAGGGCGTATGCGTGTGATGGTGGCAACATTTTTGACAGGAGTGCGTGTGGAGCATCACTCTTAAATTATAATGGATAAGTTAACTATGGTCAGAGTTATACCTTGCTACAGCAAAAAGTCGAAATTATTGCACAATATTACCAGGCCCGTCGCCAGGATTTAGCAGCAGGGGGGGCCATAAACCAGAAGGAGGGGCCGAAAACCAGAAAGGGGGGCACATTCTTAAAATAAAGTATTGTATGTATGGAACAACCGGGGGGCCAAACGTGAAATGGGTGACACCGATTTCAAATGGGGGGCCGGGCACCACTGCCCCCACGCTGGCGACGACCCTGAATACTACGTATTTACGATTTATTAAAACTGGTGTGACGTGGGCGATGATGTCCTTACACTTGACCCTATCCTACAACATCCAGATAGATAACTACTTTTTCCTTGCTGTAAAGCTGATACATGGAACAACTCTAGCCATGATAGTTCTCCGTGCAGCGCAGTATGCGCAGTTAAGATACGCTTGAAACAAGATTATGATTGAATCGTTGCGTCACAGAAACGAAGTGATTCAATAGTAAAGTGTCGTGATTAGCTTGCTGTGATCGTAACCGCGCTTTTAGTCAAGCTTCATCCAAGATTTCCTATGCTGTATCTTTACTTATTTATGGCATGGGCAGTGTTGTTTTAATCCATTAAACTGAAGACTTCTATTGTAAGCTTTACATTAGTTATTAATAAAGTATAACCAAAAACGTTTGCTGAATTTTGTAGTTCAGACGACCTGTGTCGAACCCCAGGGGTTCGATTGAACCCAGGTTAAGAACCACTGCTATAATGCAATGTTGGGGAAACTGCGACTCGCCGGCATGTTTTGAATGGCCCTTCTAGCTGAATAGCAATATCTCAAATTGAAAATGTGTTTACACGATTTCGTATGGTTTGCTGCCAAGGAGTCTACGCGATTTGATGTTGGTCATTTTACGTGTAACTTGCATTCTTTAACGAACTGTATTTGACATTACAAATCGATTTTGCGGCTCACTGGTGTTTCTGTTTTTTTGCCAATGGCTCTTCCGTTGAACAAGTTTGCCCACTTTTGCTATCACGGGCGTCCGCAGAAATTTGTCCAGGTGGGGGCAACGTTAACATTTTGTTTATTTTCAAGTTGCTGACGACGCACTGCAAATGGACTTTCACAAAATACTTCACCCTTTCTACTATTCTACACCACAAAGATAATGCCCCATGTAACGGTAGCAATCACAAAAATGCGCTTTTTGGCAATAATAGCCAGGTATACAGTATTAGCCACCCTTTCAATAAACCTTGCTTGTCCTTACTGATTTTTTCACGGTGAACGCTCATCATACGTAATAAACCGAACAAGCGTTCATCTGACATAGCGGATCGAAGCCACGTTTTCGCTTTTTGCAAAGTACTAAACGAACTTTTTTAGCAATCTCGCAGAGCTGTTTCCAGCAGTGAGTAGACCTGCATGTAGACACGACTATCGGACAACTTATATAGCAGATGAATTATGAGAACTTGCTACCACTACAAACACTGGTACTGACAAAAGAACGGTAGTGTCAGAGAAGCCTCGATCGCACTGATAGTGATTTCTAATAAATTGCTATTGTTTTGTAATTTCAATGACGCACTCACTTATCATCCCTTTTTTAGTTTCAAATGTTGTGAATCTGTTGTTTTTTACATCAGTTTATTGGATATGGCCCACAAGTTGTCACGTTTCTGTAAAATGGCCCCGGAGGTCAAAAGTATTTGGACCACACTAGATTAAGCTATTCACAAAGGCATATTAGTCACACTAACAATGGATTTTTCAAACTTGTTGAAGCATTGCAAGTTGGAACAGAGTCACTCATACTTCTTTTCACACATTCACACAGGATAAAACTACAAGGCTTTCAGCTATCAGCAGTCACTGCCTCGTTGCATTACCTGCCAAGATGTCTGCGTTCAACAGTGACATGCGGCAAAACGCTTACTACCGTAACTTGAAGAGAACCTTTGCAGATTTGCTGCCATGTTATTGTTACGTAACAAAGATAGAACAATCAGCTCGCAAGCGTCGCGTCCTGCTCTGCAGACAAAGGAGCCGACAATCTGACAGGAGCGAACTGCAAGCTCATCATTACGTGACCTGCAGTAACTCTTGTGCAGTCCAAGTGTCATACAGTAACGTAGCCAGCCCAAAATTTGGGGGGAGCAAAATGTTTGATTTTAGGCGAATAACACTATTTTGTTTGGGATACCGCCTTTCAAAGCACAAAATATGTTCTAGAAATTACGGGGGCCATGGCCCCCCTGACGTCATACCGGCAAATAAACTGTCATTGCAAGAATTAAATTAATTAATCGGAATTAAGTTGCTGACTTATGTTTTATAGAAATTTTTGGTTTTTAGCCCCAACTTCTAGGGGCGGCAAATGCCCGTTTTGTTCCCCCCCTGCGGACGCCTATGCCTGTTATAATGGGTCGAGGTACAAAAGTTGTTGAAAACCACTGACTTAGCAAAAGTGTTTGTTACAATCGCTGTTGGTATCGTACGTAATATAGAGTGCCCTGGTTACCACTGGATTGTCATTACAGCAAGCAGCAAGACAAACGATTTCTGTTTAAAGATTTTTTCAGTGCAGTGTTCTTTCCCTGCATCTGCCTATTACCAACACGATTCGGTTCGCAGTCCAGTACGTAACTCCGACGTGAAACGTTCCTGTCTACATCCCGCAAAAGCTCAAACCTAGAAATTATATGTTCGTAAGTGGATTGCTTCGCTTGCAGCGACATCCTAATTCCATGCAAATGCTGATCGTGATCAGGTAGTCGTCACAACGGCAAAGAACGCATAAACACATACACCAGGACTGCAAAATGCACACTCGTCACGAGCGCCATGATTGCCCAGGAAGAGAAAACACTCAGACACTGCACTAACAAAACGATGCTGTGACATCCGTTTGATGAGGCAGTAAAAACTTGTTTAGTGGCCCACTGACAATCGATTGATCAGTTTAACGCGTGTGCTACAACGGTCTGACTCATTGTGTTAACGATGGTCATGTGCGGTTTAAGTTACAACAAAGAAGGTTATCTGCTCTTAAGGCAGTCAAAACCAAGTGGAGGAGGAAATAATGAATCCGAGCGTGCACAGTGTACTTTTCCTGAAGACTGGTTGTTCTTCACGTAAGCAAAAGGCAAACGAAATTTTCAACCATATCGACAAAGTTCGGAAATCATGTGCCAAAGAAAGTAAAATTTCGCAGCTGAGACTGAACATGAACCAAGCGTTTCGATGCTGAAGCGGAACACACCACTAGTGTAAAACATAGTACAGGATGCCACGCGATCCTTACGTGCGAAGAAAGACACAATCATTTTACTACACACCAGCTGTTGGCACACTAGCAGCAAAAAATACTTGAAATCACCCACTTACAGAAATTGTAATGGATTGTCACAAGAGGACGGACCTTCGCAAGAAAGTTGCATGGTCAAGAATAAGACGCACCTGATATAAACAGGACAAGGCGCTGACTTCCATTCTGAAAAACTCATTCACAAAATCTGCATTTATCTGTGACAAAAGAATTAGTCTTCCTTCCTCAAGATTAGGTTGAACCACCCCAGATCTAATGGCGTGCGAACGGATTTGTAACGTTGCAAAACGACGCCATAGCGAAATTGGCGTATGAGCGAGTCGAAAAATGTGATGGCAGTTGCCGAATCGGGAATCTAGCACTGCGAGCCACGATAGCGTACAAGCCAAGCGGGAACAGTAGGAAAGAACAAAAAAACTACCGAAAAGAAGGCAAGTGGCAGAATAGCGCGGAACAAGTACTGCTGTTGTGTGAAGGAGAACAGTAAAAACACGAACTTCGGCCACAGGTTGAACAAACATCACTGGACTTTCGCATAGTTTAGCTGGAAGAAAGCGTAACTGCCAGTTCAAATCACGAGACCTCAGCAGCGAACTAGTTACGTCACAAGAATGTCGACTTTTGGTGCCATCGAATGGAACTGACGCCACGAGACCGGATCATGTGAACTGACGTCACGAAGCCGGGTTGTGCCACCAGCGTGCAACAATTCCTCAACAGGTTCACGATAGCGCTGCTAACGCACGGGGCGGCAATGATACGTTTCGAAAAGATCGTTAGCTGAACTGTTCGCCAGACAGAGGAAAAAACGCGAAAGGTCAGTGGCTACAAACGGTGGCAGGATATGAGAAAAAGGCAACGCTTCAGTGTCCAATTGTTCAAATAGTGCAGGACGGCTTCCTGATGACCATGTCGCCGACGCGCTTCAGCAGCTCGTCGTAGCGTCGCTTGAATTCTAAGCCGTCGCCGCGCGACAACCGAATGTCGACCAGCGTCTGGTGCGCAACCGAGTCATTCAGAGCGTCGGACTCGCTGACGCCGGCGTAAACGAAGGCTTTGAATGTCAACTTGCGACGACGGCGGTCCACCGTGCTGACGGTGAGTTCAGCCGACGTCGCCTGCTTCACCGCGTACCTGGAAAGAATTGTTAATCATTTTAGTTACTTGCAGTGAAATCAACAGTTGGACATCCAACTCCAGGCACAACTTCAAGTTAGATGGGTCACGTGTAGCCGCATTTCCTTTCACTGCCATTCTCACTCCGCATCGTTTTTAATACGTTCATGGAAGTATCATATTAGTGCACATAGAACCAGGCCCGTAACCAACTTGGGACACCAGGGGGCAAAGAGTTTAAAACGTCCGTCACATTTTTCCAGTGGGGACGAAATATTTTCTAGGGGGGATTAGTCACCCTAGTTACGGGCCTGCACCTAACCCGAATCAGGGTCGCGCTTGTCGAACTCCGCCCACGGATGACGGAAAAGCCACACTGCAAGTCTCTTCATTGTCTTTAAAAAACGGTTGAAAAAGGAACCATTTTTTGACAACATGCACCTGCGTGCAGATCATTTAATTGTTTTGCGAAAGAACTTGAAATCACAACTTGAAAGCTTAAATAGCAGCAGCGTGATCCCACGGGGAGAGTATTGATGAATCTTACACAGCGAGAAATTAACTTCATGATTTTATCTTGGCCAAAACCAATTTAATGTTAGGCTATGTAATGCAATACCGACAGAACGGCTAGAAGAAATAATATTCAAGGTGCTCTGCAGAATTTTGTCGCGGCACTATTCAGAAAACCACGGCACTATAAACAAGCCTCCTCTGCACGAAGCATACACCGTTACTTTTGTCGAACAACCAAGTTGTCACTCTCTGGGTATCTGTGAAAATAAATGGTATCACCTAATTGACGCGCAAATCAACATTCAGAACATGATCCTCCCCCATGTGAAATAATTAT
>Ga0210059_1005987_pt1 | contig 19531 bp, 13 predicted proteins | sample Ectturendosymbi2_FD_188042 | JGI IMG/M metagenome (GOLD analysis project Ga0210059, IMG submission 188042) | Ecteinascidia turbinata endosymbiont from Florida, USA - Sample 2 (SPAdes) (version 2) | ecosystem: Host-associated > Tunicates > Ascidians > Unclassified | place: Key West, Florida... | reverse complement strand
TTATAGGCAGTGTTGTTATAGGCAACACGAAGGTGTTTAATTACCCACTGTGTGTATTTATTCCACAATTTGCAGGCATACAATGGCATACAATAGGCGCAAAATAGGGTATCTTTTAACTGCAGTAGAACACTGCGCAGTGTCTCTGAGCTTGTTTGCCACAAAATAAGGTGATTTCACTTGTCTGTGAATGTCATTCGTCTCTGAATGCTTAGTGACAAGGCGGTGCACCGAAATATGTGATTGCTCAGCAAATTTAACAAGCTTCCCATTCAGAAAAGCATTGGGTGTTGCAGGCTGTTTCTACGGTTTAGGGACCTTGTATTCGGCATTGATTGCGCGTTGCGAACAGGGTGTGCGCTAAGAATAGGATATGCGCATCATGAAGGCACTGAGAAATAACACCTACAGTGCTTGTTCGTGGCATGAACAAGCAATAATAGCGTCTAATCTCTGCCGACGCTGAAGTTGAATTGTTGTATACGATAGCCACCGATGACTAACAGGCGAAGAGTGAATCACGGCGTGCGATCCCCATTGTTACTTGCTGCCCCAGTGTGACGTTTTGTGCTGCTCTCCGATGACAACAGGGGAAAAAATACAGCAACTGTTTTTCATTGTTGAAAATGCTGACGAGGACAGGCTATGACCTGAGATAATCATCAGTCTGTTTCGCTAAATGTACGCTGTCAAGTTATTTTAGGAAAAAGGGTTCTTCTGTCGTATACACATAGCTGACAGGTGGTAGGACTATGCGGTTAAGTCTAAAAGGAAGAAAAAAGAAAAGTCTAAAAGGAAGCGAAGATATTCGATCAGGTCTTCGTTGGTGGTGTTGGTGATACTGCATGGAGGGGCCATAACAGTACAGATGATAGAGAATGTGACTGGCGGATTGGATGTCACCGCACACGCAGTTTTTATTATCAGCCAATCCCATTCTGTGGAGGTTTGCGTTAAACCGGCCGTGTCCCGTGCGCAAGCGGTTAAGTTGGACCCATGCTTTGCGCGGCATGTGGCATTCTGGTGGAGAATTAGTGAAACTAGAGATATATGGTTTCAACGAATCTGGTACTGGAGGGGGGAGAAGTCTTGGTTAGTGAGGTTCTTCATGAACGGTCTTAAGGGGCGTCTCGAGCGAAATCTGTTGGGAGCGTGCCGTGCGTTCAGGGTTTCATGCAGCAGATGATCAGGACTTTGTGATTTACGATGTAGCTCTAGACAAGCCACGTTTCTTCGAGTAGTGGGAGGCAGAATACCAGAAAGGAAAGGGAGGAAGTCTGTATGGGGTAGATCTTATACACCCTGAAATTGTACGCATGATTCGTTCAACTGAGTGTCTAATTTATGTATGTGTGCACTTTGGCACCAAGCTTGGGAGCAGTATTCTGCTGGAGCATATACCCAAGCACTTGTTGAGGTTCTGAGCACAAGAAAAAGGGTGAAAAACAAAAAGGAAGCAAATATAAACAAGAAGGAAATACTGTCTATTGAAAGGTATCTTTTCACAGCCAAGAATTAGACACTACTATCTCTTATCAGAATCTATATTTCGCCTACTAGATAAGTATCATCAGCTCTTAGTCAAATACAGTAGAATCAAGAAAAGAAATATGTGTGCAGAACAAAATAACGCACCCGTAGCAACATGCACATGAACACGCACTCAAATAGAAAAAGAAAGTTACGAGCAGTTGCAGTTGGTAATGTCTGTTTTGAAAGCTGGATGGTTTGACAAACACGTGTTCTTGAATGAGTGCATAGATGGACCTCTGGATAAAGCTGAATGCCCGATATATGTAAGACTTTGTTTCGCTCTTGGAAACGTTAAGGACTCAAAGACGGAACACGAGATGACACCATATACATGACTCTTTTGCATCTTTACCAATAGGGTCTGACGTGAGGTTTCAGTTGAGGGTCATACGTAAAACTTACAAACCAAACTGCCCTTGTTGATTTGACTGTCTCTCCAGTTTTTTATTTTTTGTCCAGCTGTTGAGAGGTTGTTCCTGGTTGATAGTTCTTTGCAGGTCTAGAATTTATTCCAAGTCCTCTTGTCGCAGGTCACAGTTCCTGCAAAAGTTTGGGCGCCATTAGTCTGATTACCAGAGGTGGGCAAACTACGGCCCGCGATGGCAGTCACACGTACATAGATAGTCCATATTTAGAGTCTATGTTAACGTAATTTTATCGATTACATTGGAATTAACAAGTTTTTTCCACACGTTTCATTCGAAACCGCATTTTTATTCAACCGGAAGTGACTATTGTTACCTTCACTTTGTGGTAGCTCATGTAAAACGTATTTTTAAGTTTTCAAAGCGATTATAGATGTAATATGTGTAATACGACCATGCGGCCCCCAGTGGCAATAAAATATCTTCAATGTGGTCCTCCGTAGAAAATGTTTGCCCACCCCTGGTCTGATATATTTTGTCAGCTTGTTGGTGCCTTTCGTTGCGCAAGAACCGTATTGCACAGTAGTGAGGGATGTTAAAGTTCCATGGTATTGTCTTTAGGTTACATTGCAGATGGAAATGCATTGGCAATCTCATACCTCTGAAAGCATATATCAACCGATAAATCACCAACTTTTAAAGTGAAAAAGTAGTCAAGAAAGATTTTTGCAATTCATTGTTTAGAATCGGCTGTGCACAAACGCTACGTAGAGAAATTTTTTTGCGGTGGCTTCCAAATCTCAAATTTTGAAGTTAATAACGTCAACATAAGCAGGATTGTTTTTAACCCTTTCCAGTTTTTTTTTGTCATTTAATACAAAGATTAAGTTAAATAAAACAAATGAAATCACGTTTCAGTGAGGATGTTTGCCATAAAAGTTCCATCGAGTCATTTTTGTGTACTCTACCAGTGTATTTTCTTCTATTCAGATATCCCCATTATTACGGGCCGCCATATTGAAGTGGGGAGAGTTTTAAGTGCTGCTGTGGCTCTGTGACCAAGGAAATGGACGCCTCTGTGGAGTCAGTTGAAGGGGTGAGGCTTTTGTTCTCTTCCTTCTTATATCAAGGTCGATAACATTTTAGTTAAGTTCGTTGCGCGTAGGGTATGTTTTTCGAGAGTATGCAGCACACTTTCCAGCAATCAAAACTATCTTCTTTGTTGGATGAAGCGGGTTTGTCGTCAGGCATCGAGCGTGGTGTTTCATCTCAACAAATCCTATTTAGACGATCCTTTGTCAGTAACGCAAACGTCTTTTTTCTTTAGATTAAAACTTTTTTTTCTTAGCAGAAAGACTTGATGTCCAAAAGCCCAATTTTTCATGGCAGGTTAACAATTAGTTGCGCCACTAATTTAAAGTAATTGCTACCCCCTTTGGCTATGATACAGTAAGACCAAATTGAAACTAAAACCTTAACATTATAATTAAATCCTTTTGTTTTCGATCTGCCTGGAACTCAATTCGACGAAAGATAAACGTCTATTAACTTCTTACTACCAGCGCTAACAAGCATTTTTACATACACCTAGTCAAATGTCGTTGTGCATAATAGTTGGTGCGCTGACGTATTGCGCCTTGTGAGTTTAAATTTTGTCTTCACATACCAAACAGATTTTCTGTCGGAATTCTTAACAATGAATTCTGCCTCACATCATACCGAACGTAACTTGAAAGCTGGGTATAATGCATTTCAAGACGTTGATCAAACGTCGCAGCATTTCAAAACCAAATTTCAGGGTGTCATTTCGTTCAAGATGGGAGATTGTATTGTGTTTGGCCTGGAAGTGTCATTACATTGGCTTTATACTTCCACTGGAGTTTCAAGAATGGTCTGCGGAACTCATCTCCGCTTGTTTTGCGCCCAGCGCCGGCGCTATACCATTAGGCGAACTAGGCGGCTTCCTAGGGCGCTGGGCCAAAGGGGCGCCAAAAACGGGCCAAAAATAGGCTGCAACTGTGTGATTTAGAAAGTGACGAATGTGCACCAAGTAAAAGTAAATGAAAATGATGAAAGTGAATGGAACACACGTTCACGCAGTTTATGAGAAGACAGAGGTGCTACACTATTTCAGGTGCGCTGCAGAAGGGTTAATATTTTTCCTGTTAATTTAAATTTCACACATACTCGGTTAGCTATATCGCAATTTGGTATAAATTTTATTCATCTGATAGACTTTTCTAATGTACAACAAACGTCGTTCCTATTTCCGTAATGCACAGCGTGATGATATGTAGAGTAGGAATCTTTTTGTCGTAGGGGTGGGCGGTGGAAGGATTCTTGCCTAGGTGTGCACAAGTCTTATCAATGGCGTTGTTGCCAGGGCCAGCAAAGCATGCACTGCAACAGGCCATACTCTATCAAGTTCATTGCAAAGTTTTAAGGTTACCATCTCTGTTCTCATTTCTTGATGGTTCGTAGATGCGCCGTTTTTACCGCAGTTTGTGCCGAAACCTTCACCAAATCATGTTTCAGCTATTCAATATATTCAGGTTAGGAAACGCCGCCGAAAGGCCAGCATTATTGACGTTAGTAGCCTACGGGGTTCCCACGCGGTATTGGAAGTATTGAAAAAGTATTGAATTGTGAAATCGGTTTTCAAGACCTTGAAAAAGTATTGAATTTGGCCAAAATGTACATAAATTATTGAAAAAGTATGCAAATTATAAACTCTGCCATTTGTTTATTCAAATTTTGTTCTTCACCACTAATGACAGTGCAGATGTTTTTGCATTGCGTTCCATGAGTAAAATTTTGAAAAATGAAGTTAAATGCTGGTATTAAAGCCTTTTAATTTAGTGTTTTGAAAAGGTATGGAAAATCTTTTTCGAATAGGTGTGGGAACCCTGAGCGTAGTGAGTCAGTCAAATTTCGATCTAAACGACGCACCACCTTTAATTCATTTAACCGAACAGATTCCAGCTGGTACGCACCATGACCTACAGTAAATGGTGGCGTTTGCGAATGTCAGAGGCTTGTGTTGTGCATGTGGCACTTCGTCGACTGCTACGACATGCACCAGACTGTGAAAGGCTGTAACAAAGTTTTGAGCCCTATGCTAGATTTCTGTTTACACAAATGCTGTAACGCCTCTTGTATAGATAATTGGCGTTCAAATGAACTCGGTATGCATCTAATAAATTAGCTTGATGTAAAAAAAATCGTCCTCATCTACGCCATGTGTTTAGGCTACAACGGAAAAGGGTCTTTTTGGGGAGGGGTGCTAGAATGGACCTAGCCTAGGACCAGAGAGGATGTTTTTGTTTGCGTTTATCAATTACAGTCACCTGGAAATCATGCAAAAAGGTCGTGCCACTGTTGATCAAACAGGAAGACATCATCATTAGAGTGAACACATCTTTCAAACCAGCATGGTCCAACTACTTTTGACCTACAGGCCATTTTACAAAACCTTTAAAAAACGCGGGCCACTTCCAATAAAATGATGTATAAAGCAACATATTCACAACATTTAAAACTAAAAAAGGGAAGATAAGTGAGTGCTTAATTGAAATCATTGCAAAATAGCAAACAACAGTTTAATACAAATCTCCATCAGCGGGATACCTGTGGTCGAGACTTCTCTGGCACTATCGCTACTTTATCAAAACCAATGTAGCAAGTCGGAAACTATCGTCCAAAGTATCGTCTGCTATTCGATTTCTGTTTTGAGGTTTGTCTTGCTTCATCGTAGAAAATGCACTCTCACACACATAGGCGTACGAGGTGGGGGGTTGGAGGGCAGCCTCCTCCCGTCTTGAAAAATTTCAGGGCAAACTCTGGTTTCAGGGCAAGTGCAAGTTGCTCAAAATCCTGAATGATAAAATATTACAATACAGTGAAACATTTCAGGGCAACTCGTGTTTTTCAGGGCAAGCGCAAGTTGCTTAAAAATCCTGAATGATAAACGATACATATTCAATACCGTGAATTCAGGGCAAACTCTGGTTTCAGGGCAAGCGCAAGTTGCTCAAAAATCCTGAATGATAAAAAATATTTCAATACAGTGAAAAATTTCAGGGCAACTCTGTTTTTTAAGGCAAGCGCAAGTTGCTCAAAAATCCTGAATGATAAAAAATATATATTCAATGCAGTGAAACCAGGGTACACTCTGTTTCTAAGGGCAAGTTGCTCAAAAATCCTGAATGTAAAAGTATACTCCATACAGTAACAAATTTTCAGGGCAAATTCTGTGTTTCAGGGCAAGCGCAAGTTGAAAACACAAACTCTGTTAAGTTGCTCAAAAATCCTGAATGGTAAAAAATATATTCAATACAGTGGAAACTTTCACGGCAAACTCTGTTTTCCAGGGGAAGGTGAAAAATATTTCAATACAGTATTTTCAGCCAGTAAAGGCAATTACCGTAAAGTTTCTTGTCTGGGAAAACATAACACGCAAGGAACTTCACCCCCTTGAGTTAACAAGCAAGGTGACTACAGAATTTGCCGAAAACGGCACCTCTAGGGTATTATACAAAGAACGTTATTGCCGAATTGAAGTAATAAGCGAATTGAAATGCAATGTAGAAGATGCCATCGGCACCGAACGAAATGCAACATTATAAGCGAATTGATGCTACATACGAAGCCGTTATAAACGAATTCAACTATATAGAACATATTTACAACGGGTTTCAGGCCCAATTCTGATTAAATTAAAAAGTTGGATTCGGGGCATACTGTTTATTTTTAGGGAAAATTGTTATTTTCAAGGCAAATTTTTTCCGTCCACCCAGTAAAATGCCTTCCCGTACGCCTATGCTCACACACGATGTGTTGCCTAACATCGAGTGCATTTTTAGTGTGAAATCTCTCAGTTTGGAAATCTGTCTTTGCTTACGGAATTCCAGAAGCTCTTCACAGTCTCTAACACCATTTGTATTGTACATTTGTATTAAAAGATGCATGCGTGCTCTAATTAAAATTACTTATTGAAGGAATGGGCAATTAATTTGGCCTGCGGCCACTTTGAAAAGGCCATGTTTAGCGGATAGATAGACAGATTTATTTGGCGGTACTGAGTTCATGCGCCAGATGTAGGCCTACTCTTCAAGACAACGAACGCCGGGTCATCGAAAAAACACAGAGGTATCCAGACAGGTGCCCCAACGGAAGGGTAGCAGTGGGCTGCTAATTTGATCGCAAAAAAATTAAATAAAACAAAATGGTACACAGAAAAGGTATTATTCATTGTTCTTGTGCAAAAGCACTTCATCCAGCGCAGGCAATTCAGTGAGACAAATGTAACCTCACACGCCTTTCACCAAATTTCACATTTGAAGATTTTTCCTGATTGCTTCTGCGGGCCATTCAAAACGCTGTGGCGGGCCACATGCGGCCCGCGGGTCTGCAGCTGGACCACACTGCTTTATGCTATGAGGGGGCGCTAAAAATGGATCCTGCCTATGGCGCTGGAATGGCTTGCTCCAGCCCTGTCTGCGCCGTGGGCCAGGCGGCTACTTTCGCAGTGAATGCTGCACTGCGGTGGTGAGCCATTGCATGGCAGCACCGCGGGTGAAGCTTTCCTTTGCACCCATCGATTGCCGAGCACGAGGCTGGGCCGCAAGTCCCGTTTCTATAGTCTGAGAAAAATATGCATGTTTAAGTCTGAGATAGAAGTCTGAGAAAAATATGCATGTTTAATTGAAACGCATTCTTTTTTACAGCACCACGGAAGTATTCTTTTCAAACTTGGGCGCTTTCTTCCAACCACGTTTGCATACTTTATCTTTACATGTTGCTCTTACATGTCGCAGGGAACGCCTGTTGAGTTATGGGTCGTGGCAATTGCAAAGGTATGTGTCGCTGGATCGACCAGTAGAGTTTATATGCGCCCACAGCTAAACCGTCAATCAAAAGCGCAGTTTTCTCGGTATCAACTTGATGATGAATGTTCAAAAATTCAGGGGTCTACTTCAGGGTCTAGCAAGGTCTGCGTTTGGCTGTAAACTGTTTGGAAACCACTGACCAGCCACTGCTGACGTAGCGCAAAAGTCTTACGTAGACGCTGGAGTACGTGCTGTTACGTCACAGAACATTTTACCGTATTCGTACGTTACAAACCCCAGACATTTTCCTTTCCTCCCCACCATAAAACACGTGATAAGTGCTGAAATGGGCATTAAACAAATCGTATTTTATTGCAAAATAACAAGTTTGCGAAACACATGACAATTCCAAAAACGTTTCATTCAAATTTAATGAGAACCCTGAGGCTCATGTTGAGAAATTAACGGAGAATTTCAAGGATAAAAACGTGTCGATTTTGCTCCAATATTTCTGTGCTCGGAAATGTTCAAATTCCTCTTTTGTTCAAAATGTCATTAACGGCACTAAAGCATATTGAACTGGGTACCTTGTCTATCGAAAAGAATCCATTCCCAGCAAAGAATCAGACACCAGTTCCAGGAAGTTTTCTCCCTGGATTTGAAAATTCCTCCCTGAGTGAGCCACTGCGCTGCCGGTTGAGAATCACTGGGTTAGAGGCAGTTCGCGTGCGCAATATATTTAGGTCGGAAACAAAGTTAGATTTCCGCAGGAAAGTACTAAGAGACAGTTAGGCTGAAAGCTACAGTGTTGACTAAAGCAAATGCTGCTTTGTTGAAGCAAATGCTACTTTCATCGCGGTCTTTCTCCGTCTCTTCGCGCCAAAATAGAGAAAATTATACATTAAACTGCCGGAAAGCTATGAAAAAGCGAAAAATAAGTGAGCGTGCGAAAAGTACGTCAAGCAAGTGTGCTGCGCAGGCCTGTAATTGGCGGATGTTTTTCCAACCAGCGTCATGGAGCCGGAGCCAAAGCAATTTCGGATGATTGATGCCGCAGTCGAAGACAAAACATTTTTAGATGACTGGGTCCGATGAAGCTTTTTGTTCCGTTTCATTACTGCTAACTTGATGTAGTGCGCAGTTTTTTACTTGATTCAGTGCTTTTGGACGTTTTTAATACGTTGTGCATTTGTAGTACACAGCGTTCAATACGACCCTTTAAACGTACTGTATTTGAAATTAGTCTTAAAACAGGGCTGTGGGAACTGAAGACCGAAGCACAAACAGTGTTGGTTGATTGGAGCTGGAGCTAAAACTTTTGGATGCCTGAAGCAGCAGCCAGAGATGGAGCGTGAGAGTCGGCACAGCCTGTTTTAAACTAAGACGATTGCACTGTATAGCTGAGAAAAACTGAAGTTTAGACGTGAGGATCCAATCCGAGCAACGGTATTAAGTACAACTGCTTCACAGTGAGAGATCATTTTGTTCTCAAGTGTCATAAAATGTGTTTTTGTTGGGGTTAGCCAAAGGTTTCCTTTTAAAGCTACGAACAATTTCTTTAAAATGCCCCTAACTTTGTCCACGTCATCTGCGAATGTCAGCAAGGCTTTACACATTTGATTGTTGCATGCAGATTCTTCCTATCCTTACTTTGATCAACTTCATACTAGCGCATCATGATGAAAATATGGCAAAAGTTTTCGAAAACGCCTACTCGCGATTTATTTTCCTCGGCCTCTGCTTCTCAATGCTGGGTGACGTCATTCTGGTATATCAGAACCACAGCGACGCGTGCTTCGCGGCAGGTAAACGCAGCTGCATTGTGGTTACGCTGCAATTTAGTTTTGCAGTTTCGCTTCAAGGCTGATTTTTCTGCTTTAGTTACGGTCCATGCAAGACCTTTCACTGGGACTGGGAAAAGGATGCAAGTTTAGTAATGTTCATTCATTTTTTGTTTTCACTGGGAAAGCAAGTCAAATTTATCTTGACTGAGGTGAAATGTGATATCGGATGGAATGTTTATTCATGCAGAAGCCTAGAATCATTTTTGGATTACTCCCATAGGCAAAAAAGCTCGTTGATACTTGTGAAGAGAGCAACGTAGCGATCATATTCCAAATCAAGTTGGGGAGTGGTTGTCCACAAGGTTTTATCGCGTACCAAACAGAAATTAGAAACAATGTCTTAGGACTTTCACGATCGCTGCAAGACAGGATTGTATTGTTCGCTAACGAATAAATTTACATTTTGAAAAGTGAAATTCGATGATTGTGTTTGGATTTCATGTCACATTCAACTGTTTGTTGAGATTATCAGCTGTGAAACGTTGTCAAACTTGAAGCCAAGTGCGCAAAACAATGTTTGAGCGTTGTATATAGAATTCTTGAGCTATGCGCGAATCAGAAGACAAGTGCCTGCTACGAAAATAGCAAAAACGAGAAATACTCAATTTAGCTAAGTCTTTGAGCGTTGTGAAGATGTTACACAAAACAATACAATGCTTCTATGTTGTGTACATATAAGCCTATTCTCAGTGGCGGCTACTGTAGCTAAAACCTGGTAAAACTACTCAGGAATGGCTTTCTTTCTCATCGGACACCTGATGTATATCTGCGCATTTTCGTGGACACCAGTGCGATTCCAACCCATGCTCCTCGTCAAGTTCATCGTGATTGCACTGCTTTTATACAGGTTTCCTCTTTTTATTTTTTTCCTAGGGTCGCAAAACGACCCAGTGAAGGTTTTGCGCCAGGATCAGCAAATGCCGATGTTGAGCTTATTTGCGGCTGCAAATGATTACATCGCAAAGCCCACCATAAAGGTTGTTCAAATGATAATGAAATCGATGTGTTCGTCAACTGAATATACCGTAAAGTGTGTGGCGCAGAAACCTTTTCATACCAGTTACAGAGCAAAAGCAGTTCATTTGAATACTTTAATGAACAAAAATTTTATAAAACGACGTTCAGTGTACAGATACAAGAATCTTGTTTTTTTATTGCCTGTTGCATGTATTCGAAACGCCTTGCTGTCTGTAGTTGGCTATATTTCTCAGTTATAAGCCATCTTGCTGAATTATGAATAAATCCACCAGCACTAACTTTCATCTTATGCTAAGCTTACACTTTTTTCAGGAATAACCAGCAATGGGTTTTCTTTGCCTCTCTAGGTATATGTGGAATGGTAAACTTTCTTCGGCTCCCATCACAATTCAGATAGGCGTTTTTGCTTATTCCATCACTATAGCTCTTATGAACTGGACAAGCTGGACAAGACTTTTCTACAGAGGTTTCATGGAAGGTATGAAAAACTTGAAATTTAATCTCACGAAATGTATGTGTATGCAAACGTGGTTCTCCAATTGGTGTTTCCAACTTTTGGTTTGTTATTTAGGTTAGAAAACATTCCAATTTTTGGTTTGTTATTTAGGTTTAAAATAAACTTCAAATTGTTTTGGTGTTAAAACTTCAAACTATCGGAACAACTGAAAGTATTTTCTCTTGACGAGATGAAACTTTTTTTACAAAATTAACACTTCATCGTAAGTAGTCTTCTTTCTAAAATGAGGATCATTCTTCATGTAAGCTAGTAATTACAACTTGTTACAGTAGCTGTAGGTTTAACCACAAGAGATAAGTTACTGTATGTTCCCATATTTTTGATAGGAAATGTTAATGCAAAATTATAATTTAAATGTAGGCTACAGCTCACCCATAATAGTAGATAACATAGCTGTTGAGAGAAAAACTTTCATTACTGCGAACATAACCAACAACTTTCCCCATACTGCATGTAGCAACGGGGTAAAATTTTAGACTGCAAAAGTATTCCTACCATTTGAATTATTTCAGTTTGTTGCCTTGAATCACACCATTACCTTAAAGTAGTAGGACAGCTTCATCAAGTCTTGTCGGCGCAGCTGTTGTACGTCACCAGTTACATGGCAATTAATGAAAATTATGACAATCTTTTTCAGTAAGCCATGAAGACGGTCAATTAAAATATATAAAGCAAATAAATGTTGTTGTTGCACTTTTTATTTGTTATTGCTTTTCCAGGTTGGGCTAGGTTAAACCCAAATTATTGGGCAGTTACGACTACTGGCTTGTCATGACCGGTGTAGATTGTTCCAGGCTATACGAATTTGAGCGCATAGCACCTTTGTTATGTATGCACCTTTAATTTACAAGTAATGCCGTTCTATTTTGCAGGTGAGTGGCACACGTTGATGGGATGCCTTGGAGCAGCGTTTTTTCTAATCTCGGATACAATCCTGGGCATAAACAAATTCCGGGGACCCATTCCTCATGAAAACTATTTGATCATGGGAAGCTATTACCTGGCTCAGTTCGGCATTGTTGTATCAATTGAATCGGTTCCAAAACAGCGAAAAATCAAGTGAACTATTGCCAAGAAAAAATGACAGAAGTGCTTGCTTGTTTCAAAATATTATGTTGTTGTTCACCCTCACAGAAACAGTTAAAAAGTGTCTATAAACAGAAAAGCACGAAATATATCCAAGAACAGAAAACATCTAAAAAGTTTTGTGTATGTAGCCTATGGTCTTTCGTGTTGGGCGCAATGCAGTTTTCGTGAAGGATATGAATTGTTGCAAATTTTGGAAGGGTTCTTTTGCTGTTTGACAAAGTGTAGCAAGAAAGGAATGCTGTGGTCAGTGTGACTTTAACCTTCAGCTGTTAAGGTATTTGTACACGTTCTCTCTAAATACGACATAAACAAAAATCTTATAAACAATTTTCAAAATCATTGTGTGATGATTGACGCGATTTATGCAACAGAGACAGTTGCGCTCAACTTTGCTTTTCCTACATACCTTGCATTAATGCTCACTGTGTCCCGAAATAAAACACGAAATACTGAGCACAGCGGTTCACAAACAGAAGAGGAAAATGAGACGTCTAGAGGTGTGTAGGCTACTTCTTTGGCAGAGGAAGTAATCTTGCATTACAGGCAAAGTTAAAGATTTTTCTGCAACATGTGTAGTGTAGCACACAAGAAATATTATTGGTTGCTGCAATAAGTTATCATGTATGAGATGAGCAAAAGCTCTATTTCTTCAGCTTGTTTGCTTCATCAGTCGAAAGTATACTGTGACATGTGAGCCTTTTTGACCCATGAAAGTTTGCTGAAAATATTTCCTATACTGTAGGGCAGCGGTCCCCAAACTTTTTGGATGCTGGGCCAAATTCGCGATCTTATCAGCGTCCACGGGCCGAACTATTTTGCGTATTGAAAAAAAAAAACAAAAATAGCAGGCGTAACAGTAATCGCGTTTGTGTATATTGCTATTTGTTTTCCTTGCTCAGTAACATGTTTGCAATGTGACTAATGAAACTGCTTCTTATGTTGCATGATAGTTGTAATGTTTGGTTCCATGCTTGATGCTACAAGGCGGAGAGTACCGCGTTAATCTTTTTACAGCAGCCAGATAACGCTTACGCTTCAAACTCCAAATGCCGACTATACAATTTACAGATTTTGCAGCACGTATGCAAGCTAATGTAGAGCCTGCACCAGACTAGGCGCAAGGGCCGCAACCAGCTGATTTTTTTCCGGGGGAAGGCGCAAAATGATTGCAACTTGTTGTACGTAACAAAGAAACGTGTTTTTGAAAAAAAGTTCAGTGGTCCAATTGCCAAGTTTCCCCCCCTTCCTGATTTCGGCCCTGTTAGGGACAAGCACATGTTAAATATTAAGGTGCTGGTGCGCACTAGTAATGACCTGCGCGTAGCCGCATTTGCCGGACGATTGCGGGTTGAACTTGGTGCGAGGCGGGTCGGGTGAGGGATGAGAAATCTTTTGTGCGGATAACTGAATGTTGCCCCAGTGCAAGTGACATGAGGAAGAAAAACTACAGAGAGCTTGCGGTACAAAGGTGTTGTAACATTCTGCAGTGGTGGCGAGACCACAGATTAAAGCTTCCAGCCCTCAGTGATCTTGCAAGAAATAGGCTCTGAATGATGACAACCAGCGCTTGTAGTGAACGAGTGTATTGTACGGCTGGTCATGTGGTCAATAGTAGAGCAGCAAATTTGAAGAGTTCGTCTGTCAACGACATACTCTTTTTCAATGGTGATTTAAAGCTAAGAACGAAACGCTCAAGTTTGACAAAAAGGTTTCACATTTTTATTCTAGTGTTTTTTATGAGCTTCTGTTGGCTTTGAAATGAACCACTGAATAAATTTCCACAAGGGATGAAAGACGTTGCATGAGATTTTAGTGGTTTTCAGACGCACACGTTGCATGAGGTTTTAGTGGTTTTCAGGCGGTAACAGTGTCAGTGGGGCATGCACGTGTTGGCAGGGTGTGTGTGGTAGATGCAGGTTTGAAGTCTGCGGGTGCGTTACCTTATTTCTCAAATTGTTGTTGGTGCGGGCCGGGAGCGGGCAAAAATTATCAACCCGCGCAGGACTCTAGAGATGCACAAACTTCCAGCTGAAAAGCAGCTATATGACGTAAGAATTGTCCGTTTTCACGTTTACTTGTCTGCGTTGTTCGCTGAGTATAACGTTACAAATGAATAGCCTAGGACGGTCCTAAGTACACCACTTTTATTTCATACCTTGCAAGTTGGCTAAACCCAACTTTTTTAATTGAGCTTTTGATTGAAGCGGAAAGGTTAGTTCATTTTTGTTTCTAAAGGAGATATCGAAACAAAATTCTCAATTACAGCAAATGATTCTTGCTTTTTGTGTGATTACATCTCACATTAATTTATTTACACGAAATTTATACAATACTAAACATTCCCAGGAAAGCTCGCGAGCCGGATCTGGCCCGCGGGCCGCACTTTGGGAATAGCTACTGTAGGGCTATAGTACACTAAAAAAAACAAATGTTGACGCAAAACAGGGTTCTAGATCAAAATTGGTCTCTTTCAAGTTGTAATGAAGTCGAGACTGCAACGTCCGTGACCGAGACCTGATCAAAACTTCGAGACCGAGACTATCAAATAATCCAAGACCGAGACTTGCAAGTTCGAGACCGAGATTTGCATCTTCCTACATGAATTTCTAAGAATATTTAAAAATATCATCGCCACTTCCTAGCTGTATGTTTGGCTTTTCCTTTCCAGCAGATTCAACAGACAGTGAGTGATGTGGCCGAGTCATTTTTGTCGCATCACCAGTCGAGTCACAAGAACTGTCGAGTCATTAGTTTGTAAGCTCGAGTCAAATCAAATTAAGGATTACCGCTATGCCTTTTTTACCACAAAGCACATTACAGAGAAGGTGTTATATTTCACAAACACAGTCAACACAGAGAGGAGCCAAACACTGATACAACGTACCAGCTATGCAGTAACTACATTCACTCATCATCAAACAGGAACCCACTGTGGTGGGATTCAAATTTCTAAGAACAGGTTCTCTCGCTCCAGGACCCGCTAAGAACAGGTTCTCTCATTCACAGTCTCCAGAGAAAAAACATGCCGGTTGGCCCGATATAAATCCAAAGGTTGATCTTTTGTTGCCGACTGATTGGTACAGTTTAGCAAAGGAAATCATTGATTTTAGTTATTTTCCCAAATTATAGTCTTGTTTTTTACTAATAAAAGTTCTTAACAGGTCTATGAAAGGTTTTCCAAGATAAAGTTATAAGTAAAAGGTGTTTATGGTGAAAATTGAGAACCCCTTACGTAAGCCAACAACCGGTTCTCGGAATTAAAAATATTCCAAGAACAGGTTCTTGTGAACCGGTTGAATGCCATCACTGGGAATCCGGCAGTGGGAGAAAAATGAAGACATTGTAACATCAGGTTCTGAAATAAACGGTTAAAAAAGTCGCTCAGCGGCCGAGGTAATCGGAGTCACTATTTTGACTCCTGTTCCTGTTTCAAAAGAGTGACTCCAGCTCCTTCTGCTTCGAACCTCATTGAAAATTTACACTCCTGGGCTATTTTGCCTTTAGCTGAATACGATATGACAAGTTCCGAAGGCATGACCTGCTTAGTTGACCATAACGGCTGTCCAGGGGACGAGTGTTGTCATGGTTCCAGACCAGATGCTGGCAAGCAGTAGTGACTTCTTGTCTGCGTTGCATGAACTATAGGCTGAACCCATAAACCTAAACCCCAACACATTGTCTCTCAGTTACCCACTTTACACTGCACTGTTATCGGATTGACACGTGAGCGATTCGTCGCCCTTGGTTTACCTTCGTGAACGCACTTGCGAACTCGATATTGGGGCGTTTTTACACTGCAAGGAATTCGAAGATTTGCTTCGTGCGCTTGGCCTATGGTATTGCGAAAGCTGGGGAATAGGTGTAAATGAAAAGGTGAAAGCTGATTCCACTACAGAACGGTGCTTTTAGTAGGTGCAATTGGAATCGCCGAGACGTGATTTTATTCAGCGTAATCCGAAAAATAAGAGCCAGCAGAGAAAATCGTAGATAATTGCCGGGCGATTAGGTCATGAAAACCACGTCGCATCGTAATTGTACTGTTCAAGTGACTTTAATAGAATTTGAATAGCTTCTCTGTGCAGGGCAGGAAATGGGAGTTTGTTCTTACACTGCAAAGCCACTTTGTTGATTTCAGTCAAGATCATTAACCAGTCTATTCTCTGCAGTACAATACAACAGAGTGTCAAATATGAGGTTTCATAGCACTTTGTAAGTCGTAATCTTTGAACAGTAGGTACTGCAATTCACCAAATTGCAATTATAACCTATTTCACAAACTTTCGTGACACGTTTTATGCTACTCCATGTGTTCCATTATGAACTGAGGAAATCATAGCCACATAACTGGAATACAAAGTTCAAAGTGTAGCCTATACTGAAGTCATCCACATCCAATACTACATACCTGTATTTTGCACAGAGATTGAATAATTATACTATATAATATCCTTCAGTCTAATATCTGATGTCTTGTAACCTACCGAATAATCTTTCAGTTTGATCAACCGATTCAATTTTGCTGATTTTTTTCCCGAACTAGGTGTAGTTAACCTACAGGCAAAACTATTAAATAAATTAATACGTCATTTTTGCTAAAGATTAGCTTGAATAGGCTAATATGTTCCAAGGTAGTGGTTTTAGCATCAAACAAGTACAGAAAAGGTTGACCAAGACTAAATAAAAACCACCCAACATCATTTTCAATCGAATCCCTTATCATCGAATCCCCAACCTACCTCTGCTAGTTGGATTCGCTGAATCGCATATGGTTGAAACAATGCGCGCTCAAGCAGCTCGGTGAGACACTCACGGTCGTGCTTGAGTGATTTGTGGGATTCCCAATCCAACGCGAATCCCATAACAGTGCAGTGTAAAGTGGGTAACTGTATCGATTGAAGGCTACTTGTCGTGTGACCGCTTCAACCAATCGTGTTCGACCAAAAGCATATAGCCCCAGCAGTCTTTGCCTAAAGATGCGAAATAAGCACTACTATGGACGGCGTAAGAAAGGGGAGGGGGACAGGGCTGGATTTTGAAAATTTTAGCAAAAAAGGTTCTTTTCTCAATTTCCAGTGGGTAAAACCAAATATCACCATTGTCCCTCTTAGAAAAAATTTTTGAAAAATCCCCTAGGGCTAGTGGCCCCCTGGAAAAACTTCTTCCTCACCTATGTTGCAAACCATGCGTTTTTCATCAATGACAGCATCATCCAAGTGCTTATAAAACTAAGTTTCATCAAGTAGCAGCAATTTTACAAACTTCTCAAGGAGTTATTTTTAACCCACTAAAAGTTTGTAGACCTAGGCTGGCTAAAGTTCCCCTCTTTTTTGAAAAGTGAGTTTGTCTCATAAAATTAACTCCATGGAGTTTGTGCTTCCAAGTGCAAACTGCATCTGACGTGTTCACCACTACCTATATAACATAGTAGCAACATAAGAACCGCAGTGCCTATGGAAGCTTCTTGAGGGAGTCAGTCAGTAGGTTTTCCCCAACCTAATGCACTTGACATCACTGAGCTTGAAGAGCTAGCAGTTGAAACAAAGAGAAACTGAATAATTAAACCCATCATATTTCTATTCCTGGAGCAACTCAGTATTGTTTGCAGCACAAACCTATTTAAAAAGTAATGCAACCAGGTTCAGAACGGACGAGTAGGCTACAGTTCCAGTAGTCCTTGTTCTTTTAGCTAGCCTGTGCTACTGATCTGCAACAAGCATGCACAGCCATCACTGACCTAGTCTATGCTATAAATCGTTCGTTCTATAAAACGATTCCACCTCAATATTTAGAAACGTTTTCTGACAGCCTACGCTTTTCTACAATGCTAAAACATAAGAAAGTCGTACGACAAACGCAGACGTTACTGTATACATCTACGTGACGCTGCCCGAAACAACCTCATGACATAAGCTGCCAAACTAAGTGTGTAGAGACCACATGGTTTCATCAAATTGAAGTTTTGATTTTCTCCGTGAAATGGTATTACCTTACGAACTTGGTGGATTACGCCTACCTTTTATACTTTCAATCAATATATTCCCTATAGGCTAAGATAGACCCAGAGCCGTGTGAAAAGCTGTTGGGGCCCCAACAAAAATCCAGATTGTGCCCTTTAATATCACGTAACCACACCTTTACAAAATACTGCTATAGTGTCCGAACGTCCGCAATTCTTTTTCGAAATTAACAAATCATGATATTACATGCTTAATCTACCGCTCTGCATTGAGGGCAAAAACCAGAAGAGTAAACGTCAAGGGTAGAGAGACTGCTCTAACTTACTAATACAATGTGCAATGTGGGGCCCCTATGGATGGTCAGGGCCCCCAAACCGGGGGGTACGGGGCTGCCTTGCCAGGGCACTGGATAGACCACAAACTGTTTTTGATACTGTGTAATCAGCAGACGTTTGGGATAAAAAAGCAGCAAAATTTTTGCCATTGCATAAGTACTGTATTTGTGTCATGTCTGTGCTAAATGGTTGGAAATCGCCGTCAATTCACTCGATTTTTGATTAGCCCAGTACAATGTGAGCGGGCAAGATTAATTGCAAAGTTCTTTGCATGAATCCGTGGACATTTTGCAGTAAAACAATCTGGAAAATCATTTTCAGACAAACAAAGTACAAACTACTCACAGTGCACTACTATCTTGTAGGTCACCAAACAAAACTTCCACTTTAACGGCATCCTCGTCCATGTGGATGGTATGATCAGTCATTTTTCCGATCAGTTATATTGAGCCTTAGCAATATTCTTTAAATATCATTTACAAACAACTGTTACACAGTATAGGCCTACAACCAATCATGCACCAAATATTTTTTCATTTTTAGAGTGGACAACATATTTTTACTTTGTGATCAAACGTTTATCAGCACGGGTTATGTTTTGGCCTACTTCGTCGTAGTCTACAAGTAAAGTCCGTCTTGATCACGGAAAAAGTAACCGAATGATTCCTTAATTCTTCCACAGTAGATGGCACAAATATTCGTGCACTTTCGATCTTACTCTTTAAACCAGGGGTGTCAAACTCATTTCAGTTCAGGGGCCACTTCAGGCAAATTTAATCTCAAGCGGGCCGGACCAATGTAATCATTGTACAACACCCTGGTTATAAGTAATGACAACTTCCAACGGTTTTCATAACTTCAATGCAAAAGTTCAAGCTTATCTGAAAATGATTATTAGCAGATTTAAGGAGCAATCTTTGCGAAACACTGTAACAACATGACGTTTCTTGAGAAAAGTCTATTCAATTTTTACGATATAATAACAAGGTTTATCATTAATGACTTTGAAACCAACCGAAACGAAAACACAATGTCTAAAAAATCAACCGAAATGAAAATTACGAAAAAACCGAAACCGTTTCGGT
>Ga0210059_1005986_pt1 | contig 19532 bp, 11 predicted proteins | sample Ectturendosymbi2_FD_188042 | JGI IMG/M metagenome (GOLD analysis project Ga0210059, IMG submission 188042) | Ecteinascidia turbinata endosymbiont from Florida, USA - Sample 2 (SPAdes) (version 2) | ecosystem: Host-associated > Tunicates > Ascidians > Unclassified | place: Key West, Florida... | reverse complement strand
TTTGTGATCGCGTACCATTTGTGGGTCCCGTGCTGTCAACACGTACCACCTTGTTCCACGAAAAGTCAATGTGGCAAATATAATTCGATCAAAAGTTTGGAAAACCATAATTGACACAAATGCAACATGAAGAAAATGGGTGTAAGAAAGTATTATGCCCATGTTTAGAAACCAGCAAGAGAAGTAGGCTGCACAAAAATTCAGGAATTTATTAACAGAACGCGGTAGGTAAATATTAAAGCTGTATTATAAAAATCTTATAATATATATTTTTTGCGAAGAAAAACAGAAAGTAGGTCTATTGGTGTACTACCTAGAAGGCATTCGCGTAACACCACTGGTACACGTACCACAGTTGGGAAACCACTGGCGTAGCCTAAGTACTTTTTTGAGTCAATTGCATTAAAAAGCAAGCTGAAGTTTTGCCACACAATCCCACAGCCACGAGGGGGCTTTGGTGGGCTTAGCCCCTCCGAAAAAAACTCCAAGCCCCTCCAAATTCAAGTAAGAAGCACTATATAACAGTAATATTTGTTCAAATTTCAGTGAATGTCCAGCCCCACTGCACTAATGTAAAGCCTCACTACAGAGGACTTTCTGGTGACGGTTCTGTTGCCACATCAAGCTTTTCATTAGCCATTCCTTTGGTAAGAGTGGTTAGATTGTAACGCCATCCATGAGTTCACATTCATAATTTCATTTATTAATCCGCCTCTTGTTGCACTTTAACCAAACCAACTACATAGCATTGCTAATCTATAAACCAAAACACTAAACAGAATTCCAAACAATACACTGGCTTAAAATATGTCATTTATATTGACATGACTGACTAAAAATTCAGTCCAACAAGTCAATGTCACCAAACAACAATTTTGCATATCATGTTTGAGAAAGAAAAATGCCATCTGGCCTGGTATCATCCAACAACCAGTCAATGCAAACTCACATAGAATAGGTGTGAAGACTAGACTGCAAGGCCTGGTGTAGACTACAGACGAGCTAGAGTGCTCCAGCTAATCTGGACTACAGATCACAGTAGGCCTACACTAACTAGTCTTAGTGCAGGTACGCAGCAAACAGCGTCCTTAAAATGTGTACTGAAAGAGCCCTATCTTGCCACACCAGGAACAGATTCATGCTGACAAACTTGGAGTTTCCAATTAGCAGATTAAAAGGGGAATGGCATTACACTACGGTACAGAGATTACACCATAGACAAACTGGGAGTCATGGCACAGAAGGCTGAAAAGATGCTTCTGAAGATAATAAATGAATGATTGTGCAATGCGCAACTCTTCCAAAAGTCTGAATCTCAAAAATATCAATAAAAGCGTTTCGGATATCCGGATCCGTATCCGGTTCACGTTTGAAAGCAGTTTTTGGATATCCGTACCCGGTTGCAAACTCACTATCCTGCCGGATATCCAACCGGCAAACCGGATAGTGATCATCTCTGATCTCTACCATGGAGTGGTATCCCAGTGTTGCCAACCTTACGGTTTTCCCGCGAAATTGGGCTTGTTTTTTTTGTGGATTTACGGGTTTTTTGAAGGCTTGCGGGTTGCTTGTTGTTGGGCTTCTTGTAAATGAAATTTTCTTGTTTTTTGGGCTTGTTTTTTTCGCAGATTTCTGTTTTGCGGATTGCTTTTTTTAAATTTTGTGGCACTTTTGCTGTTTCATTTTACTGCTAAAGGCATATTGGGCGTGTTTTTGTGAAAATTTGCTCATTTTGGGCTTGTTTTTTCGGATTTGCATCTTTGCTTTTTTATTTAACTTTTTTTCCTGATTTATCGTTTTGATGAATTTTCATGCCAACGCATGTTGGCTTGTTCTTCGGTTAATTACCTATTTTTGGCTTGTTTTTCAAATTTGCTTGCTTGTTTTTGCTAAATAACGTGGCATCACTGTGGTATCCGCAACTCAGCATTTTGTTTAAGTTTGTGTTGTTGTATGCTACTGCAGTAGGCTTCCTCTGTGTCTATCACTAAAGTACTGAATATACATACGACGCTGAAGTAGGCCTACTGTTTAACTGTACATGGATGGTTGTGATCAGGATTGGGTATAAATCCATACTTCTGTAGAGTTCCTTGTTTGGGATGTTGCGATTTTCGTGTAAAATTATTAAAAAAATTTGGTCTTTGAAAGTTGTTTGGTAGGAAAATACTAATGTACTGTATGTTGTTTGGCAAAAATCACCGATTGCAAGTATCTTTCTTTTTAGGACTCAGGTTCTTTTACCATGGAAGAACCAAGGAAAGTTTTAGAAATAGAAAGCGGCGTTTGAGAGTAAAGGGATAAACATAAGGCAGTGTGTATTTTGCCGCCAAAATGCTGATGGCAATTGCTTGGCTGGAGCTATTGTGCCGCCAGTCCAAAGCTTGGCAGAAACGAAGTAAAAACAAAAGACAAACCTTAACGCTAACCCCTAACCATAAACCCTAACCCAAACAGTACTCCTTAACCCTAACGCAACCCCTAACTGTAACAGTAACCAGTAACCCTAATGCTAACCAAACCGTAACGCTAACCCCTAACACTAACCCCAGCACTAACGCTAACCCTAATGCTAACCCCTAACCGTAATACTAACTCTAATGCTAACCCCTAACTCTAATGCTAACCCCTAATGCTAACCCTAACACAAACCCCTAATGCTAACCCTAATGCAAACCCCTAACCGTAACTCTAACCCCTAATGCTAACCCTAACACAAATTCTAATGGTAACATCTAACACTAGCCCCTAACTGTAACGCTAACCTAAACGCTAACCCCTAATGCTAAACCAAAGCCCTAACCATAATATAATGCTAACCCCAACCCTAACCCCGAACCGAACCCTAAAGGTAACGCCTCTAATGGAAAAGTTTTTTAAAAAGCAAAAAAAGAAAAGTCACTAAGGTGAGATTTGAACCAAAAACCAATGGCATGCTAGACAAGCATAACCACTACACTATGAGCAGGACACTGATTGCATGACAAACTTACCTTTTCATTGGAATTGCGTCAGACTGGCGGCAAAATAGCTCCAGCCAATCTGTTGCTGCCAGAAAATCGGCGGTAAAATAGGCACTACCTAAACATAAAGGTTAACCTACTACCTAGGGAAGACAAAAGTGATTGTTAACTGATCAGAAGGAGAGTTGACAACCAGTAATTTTGTAAGATAGAACCATGATGTGGCATGATACTTTATGTCATGTAGGAAAAAGAGTAACAGCTATTCTTGTGCACCAGTTGTGGGAAATGGGTTGATGGAATACTGTATCAAGATGTGCAAATATCAAATCAAGAGAGCGTCACTCCAAAGTTGGCACATAATTTTGTCTGTGCTCAATGTAGGCAAGCTGTGGAACGAGAACAGCAGCAGTGGAGCATATTGAAAAGCATTGCAATGAATTGGAAATGGTGAATATTTTGTTATTTCAATGACAGATTGAATGCTACTAGGTGTGAAACAGTGAAAAGGTAAAACAAGACGTCGATGGATCAAATTGAGAAAATTACATTAAGCTTCACTGAAAGATGTGATGATATTCAGAGAAAAATGAAATCGCTATACTGCGCAGCAAAATGCTCTGAGGCACATTCAATCAGTACTTTCCTGCAGGAAAAACATTTTATTTTGTGCTTTAAGTTGCATGCAATCATGGGCACAATTTGGTAGGGACACGGGGAACGTGTCCCCTCATTTTTTCAGATGGGAGAGACATAATATGCTATGTCCCCCCCACTTTTTTATCTTCACTTTTTTTCTCTCTTTTTTTGGAGAGGTTTCAAAAATAAAAGTGATGTTTGTCACGTTTTGTGTGAAGAGTTTTTCATGTTAGATGGTAGGCCACACAGTCAAGTTGATGTTGAAACAGAGTTTGGTGTGGTATCACTGATTTTGTTGGTTTCTAAATTTAACTTCGATAAAATAATTTTTAGCATTTTTCAAATTTCTAGAGACCATGAAAGATATTTAATTGCTTCTTTCCAAGATTTTACCCTGTGTGGTATACTGTTAGAAAGGTTATTTTCTTGTAACAGTGAGAGTATTACAGCTGCATTATAAAAAGTATTACAAATTACGAGTATTACAAATTACGAGTAAATTATGAGAGTATTAAAAAAAACAATTTGTTTTTCATGTACCTAACACCTATTGGAATAATGTTTGCTGCTAATATTACTGTAACCTGTCCATACCTTTGTATCTTCAACTTCGTTTGGTGACACCATGCATCTGACTGGAAACGACTCATACATGCAATCCACCCCACTATGGTCTGGGTAATTTCATATTTCTTCCTGACTTGTATGTGTGGGCTTTGTTTTCTGCCCTTGCTGCTTGTTTTTGTAATGAAATGTTGCATTGCTGTCTGCCTCATAATCCCTATTGCTGCTCGCTTTCTTCACCTGTGTGCTTGCTTCACCTACTCATCTGTACATGTATCAACTCCTCACCCATTGCTTGCCCACCATCATCTGTGTTATGTTGATGTCAATTGTGTTTTATTTTTTTAATTTTTTTTTATTTTCGCTGTATTCTCTGTTTTTTTTCTCTGTGTATGTGCTTCTTTTTTGCTTCTGTGGCTACTGCCACTGGTCTGTAATTTGATGTGTTTACTTTTTATTTTGTATGTAGCTCTTCTACTATTGTTATTGTCTTTCTTATAAATTTGATACGTTTTAAATAGTATTACAGCTACACATTTGAGAGACCACAGTATAGCCATAGTTTGTTCTGTGCAGAAATGTAACTGGATTTACTGTAATGTTGGTTGTCATGTATTCAGAAACACACAGCGTATAATTTAATGATGCTAGGGCAGTGGTTCTCAAAGTGGTCGATATCGACCCCCAGGGGTCAATTGGACCATCCAAGGGGTCTATAAATAGTCATGGGGTTGAATGGGGGTCACTGAATGACCTGGGGATCAATGAATAACTGCTGGGGTCTACTGGAGCAATGAAGCCTCCAATTCAAAAGTATTGTCAATCGGGTAAGGAATGCAAACGGCATTTTTCAACAAATCAAACAAAATTAGGAGGACTGATAAAATCTCAGCAACAGTAGTTTTAAAGTACATTCGATTTGAATAGTTGCTTCATTAAATCATCCATTGTGATGACATTATGAAAACTGTTATGTTTGTTACGGATTATGTATTGTTTTATCATACATTTCAAGTAAAAACTACTCACATATATTTTGACGCATACTTTCCTTGTATTAGTAACTGTTGGGCTAAGTCATGGGGTCTACAGAAAATTGTATACTTTAATTAGGGTCAACGTGCAGAAAAGTTTTGAGAACCACTGTACTAGGGTACATAATGTTAGAAAGTTAGATTTTCAGGCAAATTTCAGCAAGGCTTGTGCTGAAGACAACAAGCAGCACTATTGTGGAGACTTAGTTTTGGGATTGGGAGTTTAGCAAAAGACTGTTTTCAACCATCAGTGAACAGGATTTCACTCAAAACATTGGAGAAGTATGCTACAGTATTTACCTAGCTGTATGTTGACCTACAGCTCAAAACGTAGGGACTTGAGTTAGAAATAAGGATAAAATATACATTTGTCCTCATTTCTTATGATGTCGCAACAATGGTGACCAACAAATCCCAAATAAATTAATTCCATGACTCTTACACTTTGCGACTCTGTGCCTGTGCGGAATACTTTGTGGTTCGTAAGTCATCTGATTTACCTAAATTTAACCAAACCCACAATGCAGCAGTGTTTTCATCCAAGTGCGAAACATTTGCTTTACAAATACATCACACCTAGTTTTGTTGGACATTTGTGTTGAAGGTGAAACTTGGTATTTTTTTGCCAATTCACCGTTGTGCATTTTGATTTAATGTCAAATGTATGTTTGGGTCGTTATGCAAGTAGAACTCTTAGAATGAAACTTGACATGGGGAAGAGAAGAGTTATAAGTATAGCTTTTCGGGTCAGGGCGGGCTTAAGTTTGTCTAAACATTTCAGGCCTGCGTACAAAACTTTTTTATAACATTAAGAGTAACGACTTTTTTCTTCCGTGACGTAGATTTGTTTTGCTCATTGCGGTAACTTCTGTGAGTGAAGTGATTGTGATTTTTCTTCAGCTAATTCTGTTTGCAAACACAGCTGCGTTTTTTTGTTCTCTACTCCGGTTAGTCTCACACTGTTTTTGAGAAGGCGACAGTGGTGAGGAAATTAGCACGCGATAGCATTTCATCAAAAAGATCGATCACTCATGCGATTCTTGGCTTGTTTTAAGAAGCCTACAAGCCAGATTTTCATATCTGTAGAGCTATCCTAGAAAGTTTTTTTTATGTTTATAGCACCATTGTAGATAGTTTCGTGATAATTTCTGTTTTTCTTGAGAGGCATTATATTCCACACTCTGCAATATTATCATTGACTAACATGCTACGTTTGTGCCAGATTATGCCAATGATTTGGTCAAGGTGGTTGCTATATTTGGTGTGATACACTGTGTACCTGCACACAACGTTTTTTGTTACTCCGCAGTTGCACATGTCTTAACTCTCTCAGTAAATTTGACTTTAAGGCCTAAATCGGGTTTCAAAAATAAATATCTCGGGCTGGGTTCAGGCTTCAAAATGAGGCCCTTTTACAACTCTGTGTGGGTATGTAGGCCGGGGTCAACAAGTGGAGATTGAAAGGATAAATCCTCCACCCACCAAAGTAACAATAGATTGAAATCATTTTGTGAAGCAAGCTATGCTATTTTAGGCCAAATGTTTTTGCTGCTGGTAAGAGGATATCAATGGAGATTTTGCTAGGGGTGGGTCTGCAAGCATGATGCCCAGTAGCATTAAAAAGTTAGTAACTTAAAAAAAAACGGAAATGTGCAAGAAAAATATTTACTGTCTGTGTAACGTTAAGCAACTGAACAAGACATAAAATTGCGCTGTAACCCACATTTTTTATAAAATGAATGAAAACTGAAGTGTTATACTGTAAGAGTGATATGCACGCGTGACCAATGCGATTCAGCATTTTGTTCACTCCAACTGACAGCTCTGATAAAACCCAAATGATGTGTTCTACTATATTGCTGTGCTTGTATACATCCAAATACGATATTCATGGAAGCAGGCTGAACTACAGTGCCATGTCCAGCAACAAATTTAAGTATATCAATATTTAATCTTCTGCAAGGACAAAACAAAGCGTGATTAGTGTTGCTGTCAAAACACCTGTAGAAATAAGATTGGGAATCTGTATATATAAAACGTCACTTCTGCATCGATCCGATACTATATTGGTTTCACACTAAGCTGTTCCCCCCACATTTTACAACAAAATTGCGCCCATGCATGCAATGAATGTATGTTTGCCAATTGTGGAGCAAATACACACAGGCAAGTAAGTGTATTTTTTTGGGACAAAATAATGATTAACACAGTCAATAGATCATACAGCATTGCGTATAATATAGGCTTTAGGCTAATGCAAAAGCTATAGCAGGCCTATAGCAAATTTAAAAGCAAAGTTCTACATAAGCAATTGACATTCATTGGTTCCTTTGTTACAAAGGATTAGTGAAGGACTATGAGGTCATCTAGTCTACCAACCCTGCAGACCAGTAATAGCGCTTATGCTCTGCCAACAACAATAATGCCTACTGCCTACTGAATTATGCATTATATACCCAGAAATGTAACGTGTTTGCCCACACAGTCATCAAGTTAACTATTGTGTCAAGACTTTTGATACCTTGTAGAGAAACACTGTGTCGTTTTATTAAACGTTGCATATCTTCATCTAACTTTTTTATCTGATTGATTCAAATGTCTGATGCTTCTTGCAAAGCCTTATTTTTTCTCAATTGCTTAATGCTCCTGTATGATGATGAACAACTGAAGTAGTTGTTGGTGCATTGTTTTGGTGTACACGTCCCATCAGCATATTTGTGTAGCAACGGAACGTGTGCTTTGTGCCTTAGGATTTCTGTATTTTCTTGGGATTCCCTTGCCACCTCCTGCATGTTGATGAAGTGTGCAAGCCAAACATACTGAAAGTAAGATATATAACTGGTAAAACACTTACTGACAAAGCTACAAATCTTGCTTTTAATTCAGTGAAAATAATTGGCTGTTGGCCTTATGCTAAATGCATTGCAAAACATTTGAACTCTTGATTGGAACATGTATCTATGTACGTGCCTCTGTGTGTGCCAATGTGCAGGCACCATTCGATATATTTTTTACTTTTTTTCTGTTAGCTGTTGACTTTAAATTTTGATGTTAGAACACCTTCATTTCTTTCCAATGCTGACTCCCTGTGTGATGGTGAGTGAATGGTGTTACAGTTGGGTCGTTGATATACTTATAGTGTTTTGCTCCTCTCAGTGTTGACTGGTTCTAACACCTATTCTGTAATGCGCTATGGCTAAACATTTTTGTGCTGTTGTTTTGTTCCCATTTTTGCAGCAGGGTTGATGGTGTTAGTACCACCAGCTTGAGGATGTACCATGAGTGTGGCATTGTACCACATGTGTGGGGATTGAATTCAAAAGTGTCTGTTTGTACCATGAGCATGGGGGTTGGGTAAAAAAGTCTGTTTGTACCACTAAAAAGTGTCTGATAATCTTTGTCAGTGGCGTACTACTAGCTAGGCTAGGTCAAGGTGTTGCCCATGGTACAAACAGACACTTTTATTTCTAAACCCAGTGCCCACGCTGGTAGTACAAAACTGCTTTTATATTTCACTGAAATATCTTGGTCAGTTTTTGCTGAGACATTTTGGTCACTGAAGAAACATTTTGGTCATTTGTCTCACAGTTGTATTAAAACTCATTGTAACAGTGTTTTTTAGCCTGTATATTCAGACATCTAAGCTTTATTTAAAAATCATTTCAGTCTATGACTGAAAAATTGACTGAAAAAACTCAGGTACAAATAGACACTTTAACACTCAACCCCATGCTCATGGTAGAAACATACACTATGAATTCAATCCCCATGCATGTGGTGCAGTGCCATGGTGGTGGTAAATCCCCACCCTCATGGTACTGACGTTGCTGACCAGACCTCCATTTTTGTGCTCTTGTGTTACTTGAATGTGCTTGTGATATGGACCATGGGTCCATAACAAAATACATCATTTTATTTCATTGATTAGTTCTTGCAATTTGTGTCTTTGTTTTTTCTAATTTCCAGTGACAATAGGTATTCTTTCCATGATTGGCATTGTGAATCAATGCTTGGCATCTCATTTTTGGATTTGGGCTGCACTTGACATTTTAACATGTACTGGATTGATGTCACATATATATTCAATTTGCAAATTGACTAAGTTCTGCAGTGCATCAATGGCACATAATAAGATTGTTTGACACTTGAGACTTAATAAGATTTGTTGATCACCAATACAAATTGGCAGTTGAAAAATCATTTAAAAACACATCGATGCATCCAAGATCTTGCCCAGGGGTCACCAACCTTTTTGAAACTAAGAGCTATTTCTTGGCACAGGTTAATGCAAAGGGCTACCAGACTTCTGAAATAAATAGTTGCTCAACTAGTCTTCAATCAAGTTATCATTAATAAAAATTAAAGGTGTTCATGTGAAGACACTGATCATGTTTACGCTATTGTCAGAACAAACCTGCAGGCCACCCACATGGTCCGTGCGGGTGACCTGGCGCCCGTGGGCACCATGTTGGTGACCCCTGACTTGGAGCTTTGCCTTTAAGAGCTTGCTTGACCTATATAGGTGTCCACAAATAGTGGGTTGTGACCCGAATTTGGGTCATGAGACCTTCCACTCTGGGTCATGAAATAATTGAAATTTATATCTGAAATTTGCCATTCTAATTAGACAAAATAAATGCAACCATTTACTATTTTATGTGTTAAGTTTCATACAATTTTGTGCACAAAAATTGCTACTGCCAATTGTAGTCCTAAAATTTACATCTGACCTTAGGTATTTTTCTTAAAATTATATGCTCACAAAATGTTTGGGTTGTGAGAATTTAGAACTATTTTTAGGGTCTTTCCATAAAGTATTTGTGGGCCCCTGCTATAGAAGACCTGCATTGTGGTAGTGTTACAGTAGACTTATTTTTAGCAGTGGCTAGCGATACTAGATTGCTGTTAAGGCTTAGTGCATGGTAAAGCTATTGGCTAATGATGTAAGCAACAGGTTTTTCTAACAAGGCAAGGTGGTCTGTGTCATGCTGCCTAGTATAAGTCACTCTGATCATGAAGATGTAGGTTCTATATTGTTGATGTAGTTGACACCCAATCACCCAAACTGAGCTCCTAACTCATTTTTGAGCTAGGCTTGAAAAATGAGGGCAAGACTTGGTTGAAATATTTAAGAACATCTGATATCAAGACTCTAAACTTACCTGAATTTTTAAACCAAAATTTTTATAAATTTATTGAAAAAAAGAGGTGAGTTTATAGCAGTTATGTCCAACACACGGACCGCATGAGTCCCAGTCAAAGGTATTGTGTAACCTAGTTTAGGTTTTTGCCTGTTTTTTTTCATTGAAACATTGGTCACTAAGACATGTCGGTCATTTGTTTCACAGTTGTATAAAAACTTGCCGTAACAGTGTTCTTTAGCCTGTATTTTCAGATATTCTGACCAAAATGGCTCAATTTTTTCGGTCATTTCAAAAACATTTTGGTCTGTGACTGAAAAAAACAGGTTTTACTGAAGGCCTAGTACAAGTAGCCTCCATACTGACAACCTGTTCTTATTTTGATAATCTTAAATTTGACATTTTTGATGCAGGTGGTCATCAATGCCACTTTATCAAGTTTGTGTCATGTGACTTCCATATGTCCACTGACACTTTGGTGCAAAATGTTTTACTAGTTTTCTGATTTCTTCCCTTGTACAATTGGCATAAAACTTGCCTATGAAATCACACTTAAGAGTGGTTAAGGTGCCAAGTAGTCGTTACCATTGTTAGGATTCAAACGCTTTCAGTATATTAGCTTAAACTAAATTTAGTTTTGGTAAAGCTATTGGCTAATGTGCAACTTAGCAAAACTAAATGTTAACAAACTAAAGACTTGTACTGAATTTACGAGTTCTTATCAAACCTAATTGTTAACAAACTAAAGACTTGTACTGAATTTACGAGTCTTTAGTTTGCTAACAATTAGTTTTGCTAAGATCAAAAGTAAGTCATTGAATGTGCGACCCTCATTCGCATGTTTGGTTAAGATAGTTACATAATTTTTGGCTCAGTAAGCAATTTCAGTTAGACATAGATAGTTTAGAAGCATTGATATTACTGGCAGTAGCATGGGGGAAAGAGTTGGCTGTTCAAACCCTTAAAAGATGCTACAAGTCTTCTAGATTGCAATGAAAAAATATTGGAACATTTTGGACTTTGAGTTTTTGTGGGTGATGTCATAAATGGGGAGGTTTTTGGCATTGTGGCTTGGGTTACCTGGCCCTGGGCACCAAACACCAGATGGAATTTTTTGACTCAAGTTTTTATTGTAAACTAGGCCAGAATCTATTTGAGTAAGAGCTGATGATGTGATGCCTACTTTGTAGGTGAAATATATACTATGTAAGATCTTAGTGTCTGATTCTTTCCTGGGAAAAGATTTCTTTCAATAGGCTAGGCTAGAACCTGAGATTTTTAAGCCTTTTATTGACTTTTTAGCATTTTTGGTTCAAAAGTTTTTGGCCTAAAATCACCAAAATAAATAATCCCCTCATGAAATAATTCACTAAAGAATATCTCATACCAGGGGTAGGTAATTAACAGCTTGCTGGTCACATGTGGCCCATCACATTGTTTTCAGCAGGGCTGTGAGCCAGAGCCAAAGCAATTTTGGATGGCTGGAGCCATACAATTTTAGGTGGTGGAGCTGTTGCCTGAAATTTGGGTTCTGGTACCACAGACTGAGTTGGTGGGGCAAGCGAGTTGTACAATAGCTATAATGGTTTTCACTTTTCAATGGACCAATTTGTTCTGGAACCAGAGCGAAAAAATTTAGGTGCCTGGAACCAGAGCCTGAAATTTGAGTTCAGGCTATACAGCACTAGTTTTCAGTGGCTTGCAAAAGCAATCAGGAATAATTTTCAACTGATTAATGTAAATCTTAGTGCTGATCCTAACTTGAAGCAAGACTTAGTGTGCTTAACACTTTGAGAGCCGGCGTACAATATATTTGTACATAGATTTCAGCCTAAAAACAGCAGTTTACGGTTGCTTTACCAACACCCTAGCTCCTTTGCCGATTGCGCTAGAGAGCTATTCAAGGGCTCAAACGGATCGGCCAGTCTTCTAGTCTGCACTCGAAAAAAATTTTTTTGGTTGGGGGTTGTGGTTTTTTTGTGAGTGATGTCATAAGTGTAGTTTTAGGGTCATTTTGGCTTATGTTGCCTGGCCTAGGTAGGGCCCAACTGCTGGGCCAAAGTGTTTCGCTGAAGTTTTCATTGGAAACTAGGCTCGAGTCCGACTCTTTTGAGCCTTTGATCGACTTTCTAGCGTTTCTGGTTCAAAAGTTATGATCTAAAATAAACAACTTAATTAATTAGCTAATTAGTCAAATATTTTTACTAACTTACATCATAACTTTTGAACCCGAAACCTTAGCAAGTCATCCAAAGTATCAAAAGACTTGGATTGTAGCCTAGTTTCAAATAAAAACTTCAGCGAAATATTGCCACCTAATGGTTGGTGCCCAGGGCCAGGTAAAGTGGGCCAAGGTGGCCTAAAAGCCCTCTACTTATGACGTCAGTCACAAAAAACCCATACTTCCCAACCAAAAAAATTTTTTTCGAGTACAGACTAGAAGATTTGCCGTGCCTTTTGACACTTTGACCAGGTCTGTAGCACTTACCGGACCGGAAAAATTCCCGCAAAAAGCCACGTGCGTTTCAGTGATTTTTTTTTTGGAAATCCTCAAAAGTGGCCGGACGCCAAAGTGTTAACGTCTCTAACAGCTCAGTGCAATGAATAAGTTTTGGCATAGTTGGCATGCTGATAATGGCTTCTTGTCTGCCTTGTTTAAGCTGTAGGCTAGCCTTTAACTGTGAACCCTAACCCTTTGTCTCATTGAATGTCGTACTTGTCCTCTGACCACTTCCACCTTTCGTGTTCAACTAAAGCGAAATAACACAACATTTGTCTCGTGAGGCAAAATAGACATTATCAAAAACATATGTATTAAGCAGTCAATAGTTTTCTTCAATAAACAGTTGGCATTGTTATTTTACAAAAGTCTTTTTCTAAGAACAAAAGCAATAGTTGGCTCCACAAAAAATTGTAGTACTCCACATATTCCAGTTGACTAATCTTTACAATTTTTAGCTTATATATTGCTCATGCTAAAAACACACTAACCTTCTTTTTTTACTTAAACGTCCACCTGTCATTTTCTCATTAAAAACACTGATAAATCATTTGAATTATTTGTAGTATTTGCTTGCACATGTGATGGTGTTGCAAGAATAACTACTCTGATGTTACTGAGGCATCAATTTTTGTTTGTAGAGAGGTTCCAAGTCACCAGTCTCTGAAAAGGTGTATGAAGAGGTTAATTGCCCTGGCAACAGGTTTAAAATGAATCAAGAAGTTGCGTGATTTGATATTTGACCAGTCTTTACTACAACTATGCAATGATAAAACTGGAAAATGTGGACACTGTGACACACATCACATTTTGATGTCACACATCTCACGCACTTATTTTAATTACTGTTCTAGCTGAGCAATAGTTACAATTTATAGATTTTGCATGAAACTTGTATAACCTCTATGGAAATAGTCTATAGTATGCTTTTGCAGTGAAGTGGCCCTACTTCACAGAATTCTTGTGATATGTCATTGCAGGTAAAAAGTCACTTCCAAAAAATGTCACACACGTCACGTTTTTTAAATAAGAATATAGACAAAATGTGAAGTTGGAGAATAAATTTTTTTTCAAAACAAGTAATTATGAAGTAGTTTGCCACTGATACCAAACCAAAATTTCAGAAATGCACCAAATAAAAATTGCAATGAATTATCTTCAAAAAAATTGTCAATATGTCACACACGTCACATATGGAGTTTCCCTACTAATACTATATTTCTTGCTATTTTTCAAGCCTGGTGAGTATACTCATGTTAATCATTTGTCTTAGCTATTTGAGTGTTGTTTTTGTCTCCATAGCATTTTTGTTAGTGGTGAATATTATTCTTTTAAATCATTTCAGTTCGAGGTGATAAAGTGTGATACTTATATCCACCAAAGGGTGTGCAACACATGTTGCAGTTTTTTCTTGATAAAATCAGTATGTGTATTTTACACAGTTAGCAATGCTACTAATCAATACAATTTGTGTTCTTTTGTCACTATGTTTCATGATATTTACTGAGTATCTCCTGCATGGATGTCAAATAAAGACAACCTGCACAGGTCGATGACAGAAGTGCCAACTGTTTTATAAAAATAAAAATAGAGTTTGTGCAGTGTTCAATATTATTTTGAAATAGGTATATATATATATATAGCTTTGTCATTTGTAAATGACAGTATTGTTGTGTTCAATTCAAAGAGTAATGCCTGTTGCAAATGTTAGTTTAGTCACACTGGGAAGAGTTCGAGCTTGTGAAGCCAGGAAGGCTGAGTTATTCAATTATGCATTGGAAGGAAGAGCAAAAAGGCTTCATGTGCTTCTTGAAGGTACTAACAAAATATTTCTATTTTTATCCCTTGGACACAAGCACAATGTAGGCACAATTGCAGTATATTTTTGAAAGACTGTTTTTATGAAAAATTAACAGTAAAAACTCAATATATTTCTGATGAAATGTTTCACAATCTTATATGCATTTTCATAAGGAAAAACGAAATATTGCTTGCTTTTTGTATTCTGGATTATCATAAAGATGGTCTTGTGTGGAGTGAATGAATAGAGCTGATTGGAATACAATAGTGATCAAAATGGAAGCAGCTTGTTGTGATAAGAGTGCATTAGTTTAATGATAAGTTACAAAGTTTGGGAAAGCATAAGCAGGTTTCCTGCTGGAAAAAGATGTATGATTAGTTGGTCTTATTAGTTTTGCAACTTTATTTTGAAGTGCAATAAGAGGCTAAATGGTTGCATTTAAAGCATGTTCCTAATTGAGGACCGAGTAAGTAAGGTATGGATGAAATGAGTTATAGACAACTTTCAATACAGATAGTGTTGCATAACCTTAAATTTGGATAAAACTCCACAAGCTCTTGATAGTTGAGTTTTCACGTTTTTTACATGAGGTTTCCAACTTAACTTATTGTCAATATTTGGGAGAAATACTACAGTTTTTTTTATAGTAGCTTCAAAGGATGTAGAGTTATTTTTTTTGGAACTTAATGACAAAGTTAGTCTTATTCTAATTGTCACTTTTACAGCCGGGTTAATACAAGTGGTACGCACGAAAACAGCTGGATCGCACGTGGCTTTGCGCGAGTGTGCCAGTGTAACTCTGGCGCTGTAAGTATTAGAGAGCTGTTCAAACGCTCAAAAGACTTGGCAAGTCTTGTAGTTTGCAACAAAAAAAAATTTTTTTGGTTGGGGGTTACAGATTTCTTGTGAGTGACGTTGTGAGTGGAAGACTCTTAGGCCACCTTGGCCCACTTCACCTGGGCCCAAACTACTAGATGGTAGTATTTCACTGAAATTTTTGTTGGAAAGTAGGCTAAAATCTGAGTCTTTTGATACTTTGGATGACCTGCTAAAGTTTCGGGTTCAAAAGTTATGATCTAAAATAAACAAAATAATTGATTAATCCCATAATTAGATAATTATTTTGTTTATTCTAGATCATAACTTTTGAACCAGAAACGCTAGAAAGTTGACCAAAGACTCAGATTCTAGCCTAGTTTCCAATGAAAACTTCAGCGAAACACTTTGGTCTAGCGGTTTGGCCCAGGTCAGGTACCAGCAGCCAAAAATGGCCAAAACCTACCTTGCTTATATGATGTCACTCACAAAAAACCCCAAACCCTAAAATTATTTTTTTATTGCAGACTTAAAGACTTGCTAAGTCTGAGAGTTTGAACAGCTCTCTAGCGCAATCGGCAGAGGAGCTATGTTGTTGGTAAGGTAACCGAAAACTGCTGGTTTTAGGCTGAAATCCAGGTACTATATGCTCGTAGACCGGCTCTCAAGGTGTTAAGAGATTTCCAAGTACAAATATATCATACCTAAAGATCAGCAAAAATCAAGCAGTTTTCACATGTCTTATCGACGGTGCAACTCCTCCGATGATTGCACTAGAGAGCTGTTCAAACCCTTAGAATGCTTGGCAAGACTTCGAGTCTGCAATGAAAAAAAAATGGTTTTGGGCAGGGGTCGGGAACCTTTTTGGCTAAGGCAGCCATGAAACCTACATACTTTTAAGTGTATTTCCGTGAGAGCCATATAATATTTTTCAACACTGAATGCAGCTAACTTACGAACTAAACCGTACATTTTTGAGCAAAGGTAACTAACTTAACATGTGCATTTTTAAGTAAAACCAACAATTTTAAACAATGGTAAATGTCTGAATTTTCTCTTCAACAACGTGGTTATTACTGCTAATACGACTCCTGGTGCTGCATCGTTTTGTTGATGGCTTTGTAGTCTGGAAGATAGAAAGTTTCAGAAAAAGTTTCATTTGTAACAATTGTGTTAAGAAAATATCAATCTGTCATCAAAAGAGCCACATCTGGCTCGCGAGCCATAGGTTCCCGAAACCCTGGTTTTACGTTTTGGGTTTTTTGTTAGTGATGTCATAAGTGAGGTAGGTTTTTGGTCAGCTTGTTTTTAGTTTTAAAGTTGGCTTATATGTGAGTATATACGGTAGTTCCTAATAAAAACTTGAGTGAAATATTGCCATCTAGCGGTGGGCCCAGAGGCAGAGGAAGTGGGCCAAAAAGGCCTAAAACTTGCCCAGTATGATGTCACTCACAAAAAATCTGAAACCCAAAACCCCAAAATTTGTTTTCATTGTAGACTTGAAAACTTGCTGAGTCTTTTGAGGGTTTGAACAGTTCTCTAGTGCAATCATTAGAGGAGTTATGTTGTTGTTAAAGCACGTTGTTTCAGGCCAGTGGTTTTCAACCTGTTTCATGCAACGACCCATTTTGCAACCCAGTTTGTCCTAACAACCCCTTTCTGAAAACTTCCAGTCAGGCATATGAAATGCAGTTGTGTTTGCAGTTTGCACAAAAGAAAATCACAATGACTGAGGAATAACGTACAATATCACTATGTTGAACAAAGACTCGTTTATTGAATTTATGTATATGGCAGCATCAGTGAGAGAGACCTGTGCTGTATATAAATCTTTCCACAGCACAGCTCACAGAAATCTGATTAACTCAAGTTAGCTACCGCAATCAAATATCTAATTTACAAACGCAGAACATTCTCATGTCACAAGGTTATTCATGCATTGCCAAACGCAACAGTACTCTACTGTAATGGTCACACTTGAAACAATTTTGAATTCTGAAAAAGTAGGCTATCATTTTTGCCAGGTGATCCTATTATTTTGGCTACGATAAAAAGCAGTTCCACATAGAAATATAAAATCTAGAAATAATTATGAATAATTTTATTGGAAGCATTCGCGACCCATAGAAAAATGGAAAACGATCCCCACGGGGGTCACCAGCCCAGGTTGAAAACCATTATTTTAGGCTAAAACCATACCGGCTGCAAAAGTGAAACTTTATTTCAAAAAATACATATTCTTGTGGTGGGGAGTTTCTTCTTTTGCTTCTGAAACAATTTCATTTGTTCCAAAGGTTCTCAACAAATCCCATAAAACAGTGTTTCTCAACCCCAGAGTCGCATTCCCAAAAGTGGGTCGCCGACTACAGCAGATTGCATCTGTAAAAATTAAATAATTTTTATTGTGACTTGATGTTTACGGTTAGATTAATTGTCAACTGTGGTTTGACTGTTTTCTTTATTATGGCATACAGTCCTGTGCATTCTTGTAAAACAGTAGTGAGGTGAAAGCATGGTGATACGATTGCTCTGGCTGAGTAGTATTTTGGTGGAAAAGCGGAAGGTTTTACTTACACATTAGCTTAGTTTGAGATGAGTGGCTAAATAATCATTAAAAACTTTGTCTATCTTTAGTTTTCAGCTCTAGGTAGCAATGGGAACTAAGAGAAAATATACACCCGAATACTTAACACCTTGATGGCTGGTCTACGGATGTATCGTACCTGGAAATTGGCCTAAAACCAGCAGTTTATGGTTGCCTTACCATTGCCATATCTCCTCTGGCGATTGCGCTAGAGAGCTGTTCAAACCCTCAAAAGATTTGGTAAGTCTTCCAGTCTGCACTCGAAAAACATTTTTTGGTTGGGGGTTGTGGATTTTTTGTGAGTGACGTCATAAGTGAAGTAGTTTTGGGGTCATTTTGGCTCATGTCGCCTGGCCTAGGGCCCAACTGCTAGGCCAAAGTGTTTCACTGAAGTTTTCATTGGAAACTAGGCTCGAGTCCGAGTCTTTCGAACCTTTGATCGACTTTCTAGCATTTCTGGTTCAAAACTTATGATTCTAAATAAACAAATTAATTAATTATCTAATTAGCTAATTAGTCAAATATTTTGACTAACTTACATCATAACTTTTGAACCCGAAACCCTAATAGGTCATCCAAAGTATCAAAAGACTCGGATTGTAGCCTCGTTTTCAGTAAAAACTTCAGCGAAATACTACCACCTAACGGTTAGTGCCCAGGGCCAGGCAAAGTGGGCCAATGTGGCCTAAAAGTCCTCCACTTATGACGTCACTCACAAAAAGTCAGCAACCCCAAGCAAAAAAAATATTTTTGAGTGCAAACTAGAAGACTTGCTGCATCTTTTGAGACTTTTACGGGGTCTGTGGAGCATACCGGACCGGAGAAATTGCCGTGCAAATCCACGTGCATTTAAGCGTTTTTTTTCGAAAATCCCCGAAAGCAGCCGGACGCCAAAGATTTAAGCTAAAAATAGGCAGATAGTTACTAGCAATCTTTATCAAATTGTACTTTTTGCTGACTTTGATCAAATTAAATTCATTTAGTTTTTATTTTTGTGTGATATTGTTTAAAAACCATTATATAATGCATATTGAAAGACTGCTTTAGGCATTGCTAGATATATCTTATGTGTGAAATACTCTTGTTGTTGTGCAGATAAGTCACTTAATGTGGATTCATGCAATACAAGAGGCCAAACTCCATTATTTGTCAGTTGCATGTGTGGCCATGTGGATTGTGTCCTGCTGTTGCTTGATATTGGTGCAAATCCAAACAGGTATGTTTTAAATCTAGTTTCTAAACATAACCAAAAATAATAGACCGAAGGTTTCAGTTGCAAGTTTAATGTGAAATATGTTGACAGTGGGGTCAAATCATTATAATCCAACAAGGGGTGTAACCCAATGTCACAAAAATGCCTCATTTTTTTATATAAGGTGCACCCACATGTAAAATGGCCTGAAAAAAAAACATAATTGAAATCCATCAAGGGGCAGCTGAGTTATTTGCTTTTGAGTGTATCACTAGGTGGCGTTGCTCGCGATGGGCAA
>Ga0210059_1005985_pt1 | contig 19536 bp, 12 predicted proteins | sample Ectturendosymbi2_FD_188042 | JGI IMG/M metagenome (GOLD analysis project Ga0210059, IMG submission 188042) | Ecteinascidia turbinata endosymbiont from Florida, USA - Sample 2 (SPAdes) (version 2) | ecosystem: Host-associated > Tunicates > Ascidians > Unclassified | place: Key West, Florida... | reverse complement strand
AAACTGCTACCGAGCCTGATCAAAACGTACCTGCCAGTTCATCACACAAACCAAGGCAGCCCTGCTCATTCTTTTTACAAATTTGACATGTCATCCTTCACAAATTAAATCTCCCTCTCATGATTTATGCAAACACACAAACAAATGTCCAATATTTCTTGATTATACATTTCCACTTACATTTTCTCATAAATATACAAGCTGGTCTTATTTACCCCAACTTTTCGTTGACTGCGATTAAAACTGAGTACCTTGTCAAATGCTCTTTTTCCATGATATTAACATTTTCTAAGTTTTTTTTTATATATTTTTTTTCTTTCAACCACCTAATCACAAAGAGAGTACGTGAACACTTACATTGCCCGATCCAGTCTTTCGTATGGTAAGGCGTAATATATCATCCACCTATACTAACGGGTACATACACCTGTTTGGTTTTACGTGTAGGTACATCGAGGACTAGAGATAAACAATTCACGTGACGACATGATTCTTATTCTCATTATAGGTTACGTTTGTTACATCACAATTACCGGTGGCAGCAGCCAGCATAGTCCAGTAGTGCTGTTTGATTTGTATGTCGCAGCAAGTGAGCGTAGTCATTTGGATGCGGTTTAGATCAGTGCTCTTCAAATGGGGAACCTTACAGTTTTTAATTGTCGTTTGGAACAGTCTGCAACACCCATAGTAATTTGTGTATAACATTTGTTATTATAGGTAATTTTGATCAAATAATAACAAGAAGCGGGTTGATTATGTTGATTTTGCAACCGAAATTAAGAGAACGGAAAGAAACAAGCAATTCGTGATGAGTGAAAGCACGAAAGTAACGAAAAAACGAATGTGAGAAAGCACGATCATTCATGGGCGTCCGCAGAAATTTTTCCAGGAGGGAGGGCAACGTCGACATTTTGTTCATCATTTTCAAATTGCTGACGATCAGTCCTCTCTACGACAATTTTACACTGAGCAAATATTTCTTTTAGTGAGCATGATTACTTTAGGGCATAGTAAGTGGAGTTTTCAATGAATTACAGACTTCGTGAATTATATAATAAATATACAGTATTAACAAAATACGAACAAAATACACATTTCATTCAAATAACGTCTTGTTTGGGTGCTTTTCCATTGCTTTGAAATGTCGCAAGTGCGCGAGAATGAGATTTCACTACGCAACAGTTCTGGTGATCCTGAGTATTTGCTCACCTTAGAGGGAACATTGCTGACGATGCAATGCAAATGGACGTTCACAAAACGCTTTATCCTTTCTACACTACAAAGAAATGCCTCATGTTACGGTAACAATCACAAAAAAACGTTTCGTTGGTAGCAATAGCCAGATAAATAACATCACAAGTTACACAGTAGGTTATCTGCAGATTTACAACGTAGGGCATTTCTTTTCAAGTAAGCGTAAACATTGCCATGATCTGTAAACAAAGAAGCATTGGATTGCCATGGTTTTCAACGAAACTACAAATTATGACTTTATTTTACTTAGCAAGCAGGGCCGCCCGTACCCAGCTGATGTATTCAACTGAACATGTTTTTGAAAATATCGGGGAGGAATTGCCCGGTAGCTCTCTCCCTCATTGGGGGATCAGCTACAAAGACTTGTCAGCATCACTTAAAAACAAGAGCTGCAAACGTCTGGGATCTCGTCCAAAGCGATCAATAAAAACTTGCTACGCGAACTGGACAATTAAGTAGACCTGTAAGTTGACAAGACTACGGACAAACTTACTAGAATTACAACACCACGCAGGTTTTGCAAAAGTGTCCAGATGAATTACAAAAATTCGCCACAGCAAATATAGCTTTGCACTCAGTATTCACTCATTTGTCAGAACCATGGGCGCAATTAGGTGGGGGGCACGGGGGACGCGTCCCCCTCACTTTTTCAGAAAGTGGGGATATAATCTGCCATGTTCCCCACATTTTTCTCTTTAGGTTTCGTAATATATTGGTTTCACACTAAGCTGTCGCCCTCACATTTTACAACAAAACTGCGATTATGGTCAGAACTAAACCTTAACGATTAAGACGTATTCCCACAAGCCTGCAGAGATGTATTCTAACAAGCCACGTAATTTTTATGCATGAAAAGAAGCCTGCAGCATAAGTGTAGTTTGATACTCAGGCACATTGGTCACACTCGCACTAATAATGGATTTTTCAAACTTGTGGAAGCATTGCTATAGACTCACTCATGCTTCTTTTCACAAAGTACAAATGTACGTGGCTTACCGCTATCACCATGTCACTGTCTCGCTGCATTACCTGCCAAGATGTGTGCGTTCAACAGTCTCATGCAACAAAACGCCTGTTACCACAATATAAAGTGAACCTTGGAAGGTTTGTTGCCATGTTATTGTTACGCAATAACGACCAACGGTAGAACAATCCGCTCGCGACTTTTGCAACCCGTCTCTGCAGGCAAAGGAGGGGACATGAGTAAACTGCAAGCTTATCACTGCATCGTACTATGACTGTGAACCTGACTCCTGTGCAGTGTGTTTCATATCCGGCAAAAAAACTGCCATTGCAAAATCAAATCAATTAATCGGAATTACGATGCCGGCTTCGATGCCGGCTCCAGAAATGTTTGGTTCTTAATCCCAATTTCCAGGGGGGGATAATGCCCGTTTTTCCTCCCCTGTGGACATCCATACCATCATCGACTATTTTCTATCAAGTTCCACAAACAAGGCCAGCTCATCTAATGAAACGAAGAAGCGTTTTTGACTAATTGTTAGCATAACTTAATTTTTAGCATCTTTAGCGAGGAATATGCAGTACAAAAATATTTTTGGCGATGATTTTCAATGAAACCAAGTGTCATTTCACTACTTCTTTAGGTCTGGTGGGGGGATGCACCCCCCTGTGTCCGCGCCTGATGGAGAGCCGATCTCTCCATCAACGACGAGATTAATCTAACTTTCCATAATCAATACAAGGGTCCAGTTTAATTAAGAGTCCAATCTATAAGGGCTGGTTGCATAGGTGTAAGAGCAAGCAAAATTTTGCGGGTGGGAAGGATTTTTGCCCGAAAAGTTGTTGTGCGGCTTTTGCCTACAAATTTTCTCTGACAAAGATCATGTACTGTACACCTTTTTTGGTGTGACCTCTGGAAAAACCTTCATTTGTTTTTCTGCAAACGTTGGGCGCCATTTTTTTGAAGACAAACAACGTTGGACGTCACTTTTGCCCAAATTTCAGGAATTTTGCCCGGATTTTCAACAAATCAAAACTTTTGGGGGCGCTTGCACCCCTGCCTTCTACACCACTGGTTAGTTGTGAACTTGTGACCAATATACCAAGTGTGGATTTTCCCGGCAAGTTTTTGTGATTAATTAAAAAGGAAATAAACCAACAGACGATTGTTGAATTTGGCCTTGAAGTCAATAAATAAACGGTGAAATCAGAGGTAAAGTTGAAGTACAGTATCTTAAAACCCCTAATGAAAAGAGTATGTATGTGGACATACGTATCCAGGTTTTAAGATTTGGGAGAAAAATATATTTTTAGGGGGTAAATATTTTTGTTTTTATTAAATGTTCTAAACAAATAGTTCATCATTTTATTCGAAATAACAGCCTGGTTCTGGTTGTTCTGGTGAAGAAAGTAGGATTTTTAGCATCTGGCTTATTTGTTGAATGGGTTTTCTTTTTGATACTGTGTAATTTGATTCAGTTTACCAGCGAGATTTTAAAAAATGAAAGTTTAGGTCTAGTCATCCCCACGATAAATTGTAATTTCCTTGCCCTGGATAAGCCTAAATGGGGAACAAGGTGTGAACGGAGCTCGATGATTGCAACAGAACCTTATAAAAATCCTTGAACAGAAGACTGAGGATGAACCACAACAGAAAGACCTGGGCAGTTAAAATGCCAGAAGCAGATCGCCAGAAGAAAGCAAAACGGTGAATTGCAGCGATAATCGCACATAGTATTGGTTACCAAGGCAACGAACAGTGGTGTAGGAGGTGGGGGTGCAGGCGCAACCCCAGAAGTTTTGATTTGTCAAAAAACCGGGCGAAATCTCTGAAAATCTGGGCAAAAACTATGAAAATGTTCGCAAAATATCTAAAAATCTGGACGAACTATTTGAAAATACGGGCAAAAATGGCGCCCGATGTGTAGAATCACATGAATATCTTTTTTGGGGTCATTCCAAAAGATCTGTGCGAAAGGTGGAAATATTCGCACAAAGAGTTGCTCGAAAACTTTTGGGAAAATTTGGGCAAAAATCTTTCGCACCCCCAAAAATTTGCCTGCTCCAACATCTATGGCAACGAACGCCAGCATCGAGCAATAACTTCTCTTGTGTCGTAATTCAGATATTGTGTTCGGATTTTGGAAGCCTTTCGATAAAAGCTAGCAACAACGCTGCGTCACTGCGACTGCTGCAAGTGCGTTATATATAAATGTGGACTATCGCGTGTCGTAATTTTGATCTAAAGTACATGAAACAAAAAATCTCGAGGTTGAATTCCTGCGCAGGTGACGTTGAGGGTCGTGAGGTTACCAAGGGTCGTGAGGTCACCAAGGGTCTGTTGGGTTCCGAAATTATGTACGGAGGTCGCGTTTCCAAGAAAGCGTAATGACCCGGTCACACATCTTCTACTTCGCTGAAATGGCTTTTACTCATCGTTGCAAAAATTATTGCATATCTGCAGCAAAATACACATTTTCCAACAAAACTTTTGTGGTGTAATTGAGACCCTGGTTGTACAGACATCCCAGCACAGAAATGCCTCGGGCTCTTTCTATGCCCAGCGTTACACAAGCACGGTTTTGAAACTAGTTTCTGAAAGTAAGGACAACGTCACAATGAGAACGTTTCTATATTTAATCTTACCACAAATTCCACACAGACAACCATGCACTTGACGCATCATTCATATTTTTAAAAAAGTAAACGATGTTTTTCGAAGTTTTTTTTCAGCAAAATAAAGTTTGTAAATCCTAAAAATTACGAGGTAACTTGTCTGTATATGAAAATACCTTGATCGCCAATAACAAAATAAAAGCCAATCATGCGCTTCAGCGACAAATCTGAGGATGGTGTGCGACACAATATTTCAAATGTTCGATGTACATCAATCGCTCAGTTAAACTTGCAGATGGTTAACGGTTATGTCACTGGCATCGACATTAAGTATCTGACTTCACCTAAACATGAATCGGTGTGAACACATTCACACTACGACGAAATTCTTTCCATAGAAAAAAATGTCTCATCAACGCTATTGACTCATCAATCAAGATGCTGGTACTACCCATTTAACGAAATGTTCAACTTAAGTGTTTGACCTCTTGACCTTTCGAAGTCGAAGCCTGTTTGTTTGTTAATCGCATCTGCATTTGAGATGCGATTGTCAGAAGCAGCGACAGAAGAACCAGGCCAGAGCACCCGCACTTCGGCGCAATTTGCTGCACAACAACAACAACAAACACATTCACTCTAAGGAGGTCCTCAAATGTTATCTGATGCATTCTCCATGTTCTCGCCAACACCCCTAACACCGACATGCTTTCCTGCTCGTTTCAGCAAACGTCAGGAAAGCATCAGGAAGCGTGCAAACTGCTTTTTCCCCCCTTCACCCCCGCGAACAGGTTCTCGTGGATAACCTCTAATGCCTCTTGTGGCATCTACTCCAACCCCCTCCTGTGCAAAACTAAGCTAATAAACAACAATTGCAAAAACCATTAGTGAACTTTTAATTGGTGGAAACCATATCTCCTCCATCTCATTTAAAGAACACTTAGGAAACGTAGCAGCAAGGTAAAAGCCGAAACTGAGCAGCAAGTTTAAGTAACTATAAAACCATAAACACCCGAAATTTCCCTAAATAAATTATGCATAGTTTCCGCATTGACCATGCGTGCAAGGTTCACTGCAGGTAGGAGGCCACCCGCAGTTGGCAATGCACACCACCGTCCGCACAGGATTTCCGCGGCGGAGGTGGACACATGGCGTTATTCTTTCATCAAAGCTAGCAAAGCATTAACAAGGTCCAGAGTTGGATCCTCGAGGAGCACCACATCCCACGCTTCGAGATATGACTCGAATAGTTCATCGACCTGCGAAAAAATGGATCGGATTGGTTGGTAAGATGTGATCGACATTTACTATCTCAAGACACTTCATGTTTTAAGACAAAGCAGTCAAGGTCTTGAATTCCCAGAGTCTCCTGTTGCCAGAACGACACCATACGCCAAACACATTAAGCTCAAACACCTAAAAACACTTTCAAGCGTAAATTAAACTTTGACAACTTTTGACATACTTGGTCGGTAAAGTACAACAAAAAAAAACTATTGGTTTGTTAATACAGGTTTTTTAATACTTGCTTTATTAGTAAACGCTATTGATAAACCTGGTTTGTTGATACACGTTTTTTTATACTTGGTTTAATGATGAGCATCAACGTTTTTAGCAGATAAAAAGCGGTTGTTGCATTATAGCCATGGGTTCATCCACACAGTTGAAAAAAAGCGGTGAGGAAGTTTTGTTTGAAGTAAGACTTGTTTCGTTACAGCGAATACAAGTTGTAGAGCAGATGAGTTCATCTGCAAGAATAGTATGTGCCGCCATCCGGGTGGCACTGCGATGGTGATGATGCGATGGTGATGATGATTGCGGTGATGGGGCGATGGGACTAATCAGCTACTACTAGCTGTTGCACGCGATAAGTCCATTGTCAACCACGTGCCACCATTTCACTGCACGGGTGCAGTGGTTATCAACAGTACCGGAGTTTTCCGGAAATCCGTCCTCGGCTGTGAATTGGAAAAAAGACAAATTGGGAAAATAAGACGTGAACCAAATAACCGCCCGGGCTGTTATACGGCAGTTGCGTATTGCCTGTGTCTGATTCGTTTTGTTCTAGTGGTTTCAAATGTAGTGGGCCTTCAATGGATATTGAAAAGGTGATCTGGGTCGCGATAAAAAAGGTTTGCCGACCACTGGTGTAAGGTGGCAACTACAAATAGTATTCAAACTCAGCACGGTATAACGTTGGAAGTACCGTGTAAGGTGACAGGTACAAATACCGGTAGTATCCAACTCAAGCATTAGCACCATACAAACGCCCACCTGAAATAAGCGCCCATGAGCGGACTAAAAAAGACTGGGCGGACTTCCGGAAAACCCCGGTAACTGGTGCGCTCACAACTTCCTACTCCACAAAGCTTTATCTCTGATTGGTCTTATGTGGTCATCTGTTTTCTGATAAAATACAGAGATAACAACGCAGAACGTCATTTCCGTCACCTTATCATTCAGGTAACCGATTTTCAAGCAGGTCGAAATCTCTTCCACGCCATCGGCCATGTGGAGATCGCCCAGCGAGTCGCCTAGCAACAGCACGTTGTGGCGATGCCGGATGTCGTTGAAGTATTCGGAATGGCAAAGCGCTCCTTCGTTCTTGTTGAAAATGTGAATCAACTCTCCCTTGAACCCGATCAGGACGCCCTGAAACGAAGTACGTTGGAAGTTCTGTGTTAAATACGGAGAATCAACAACCAACAAACACTCGCGATGAACAACTGTCCTGTGGTTGAATCACTGTGAAGCGAATCATACGGGCGTTTGGCAACCGCAGCAACCTGACGACTTCAGGCGGTTCGCACGTCATCAGTGATGAGGTCATTGAACATGATGAGCATTTGGTTATAGGCTTATCTGCAGTAGTGTTTGATTGCTCGGTCATTAACAGATCTCCATCAAGGTTATTTTGAGTTTCAGGAGGTCGCATTGACAATCGCACACAACGCAGTCGTTTCTCAATACAACACGTTTTTTTTAAGTTGTTGAGAAAAAGAAGCCACATCGGCAATTGACAACACAATCTTTTTAAACAAAACAACAACTTTTTCTTGAGTTCACAAACACTCGCAGAGCATTCAAACTGTGTCATGTGCACCAACTGTGTGGATCCCAGCTGCACTTTACATTCGTTCGCCTTAAACGTCCACAAAGCTGCATTGCGAATAGTTTCGTTATGATTATCAACATTTTCAAAGAAACTTTGTGAGCTTTACGTCATTTCTAACAAAAGCAAATAGTTTTTTGACGTTACGAAATGTATGTCGAGTGCCGGCAATTTGCTTTTGTGACTGTCTGGTGACGACGATGTACTATCCTGATTGCAGACAGGTGGTTCGTGATGGCCGAAAACAATAGACATGGAAAATATGAAACGTTCAGGCTGCAACGTAGAACTGTAGTGACGTATATTGTATCGGCTTCAGTCCTGGCACCAGACTGCGACAAAAAGGTTATTCATGAGAACACTATTGTACTGGTGCGGAGGTTAATGGAAGCAGAGTGTGGAAACTGTGACCGACGAGCGTCAAGTTAATCGGTTGATCGAGGAAATCAAACTTGCGGACAGGCCACCGTTACTGGGGCAACGTTTTGCCTGTGGTTGCTTCGTTAGACTGTTTCTTGCTTGCACGACCTTGGCCAAGAGATTTTTTGAATCCCACGTGGTCTGCCTCACACAATCGCAGATTTAGAGAAGGTTTTGCTTCCACAAGTTCAGCTTGCCTGTAACCTGTAACTCATATCACTCATAGACCCTCTTTTGCTGACGACTTTTTGTGGAGCCTATTGTGTTAAAACGGCAACGAAAAAAATAAGGTATGATAAAGAAAATACTGCAATTTTCTGCTGCTAATGAACAACATAAATTTACTTATAAGATCTATTCAAGAGAAAAAAGGCTAATTTTCAAGAAATGTTTCAGTCAAACACCAGAAAATCGTAACATATTTGAATGTTTCGCGACACTCTTGCAAGAACTGCGCAACATACTGATTGGAAACACTGTTCTAAACCGACTTGTCTTTCAAATGCCTTCGCATAGCGGAAGAAGTCCAACGGCTCCTCGTTTACTGGAACAGATTTGGATCGGCCGGTGAGAAAGACACATAACTGCTTTAAACACGGATCTCCACAATAAGTGACCTTCGACTCACGAACGGCCAAGCCAAGCAACAATAAGCCTAATGTAGTTGCAGAAAAATTTTGTCAAATGCACGGTAAACTGTCGACGTGCATATAATGCGAGCGACCCGGTGGCTGCTTTTTTTCGGTCATACACGGAATTTTTTTTGAAATGACCGAAAAAAATTAAGTCATTTCGGTCAGAATGTCTGAAAATATAGGCTAAAAAACACTGTTATGGCGAGTTTTAATACAACTGTGAGACAAATAACCGAAATGTCTCAGCGAAAAAAAAAACAGCTCGGAGGCATTCACTAAACTTTGCATCGATGCCAAGAATGGGACTTACATCGTTGTCGAAGTCCATGAAGTTCGAAACCACTTTGATGTTAGGATAGTAAGTAAGCTTCTGTCGAATGGTCTCTTCTATGACGTCACCCACTCCGGCCGAAAAAATCAGTAACGGAACGGATTGTTCGTTGAGCGAACGGAACATCTCGCCGCACCCGTCTCTGCAAACAAAGCAAATAAAAAGAGTTTTTGGAACTTGAGATCGAAATCTTGGGAATGCGACATCGCCATGAAGCAGCTTGGCCTGCGTCGTCTGCAAAAGCAACTACTTTAAGAATTCACGGTTAGAAGACTAACAATTACCAGAAGCAAACAAATGCGAATCCAGAAAATAACGCAGAGCGGGACACATTCTGTGGTTCCATTAAACTTCGCCGAGACCTGTGTGTCTCGTAGAAAACAAATTGCTTGATGCCCGCAGATTTTCTTGTGCAGTCATTATGAAACTGCGTTTGTTCACGATCATTTTAAAAAATATACAGCAGCGATTAGCGATGCGAGTCCTGCTGGCTGCGCTTGCGGGAAAGTGGCCCAGTGATCATGAAAGGACCAGGTGGCGTGACTACATCTCCGACCTTGGAGCAGTCTTGGTCTGGAGCCAAGTTGCTAAAAATTTTATGAAGTTAATTCAATTTCATTTAGTTTAAAGACAACAGTAAATAGCCATCAAGTACTAAGACATGAATGCCATCCAGGATATGTATTGCTTGTTTCTGTTTTAATAAGAATTCCCACGAGCATTCACCAACGAAGTTGTTCCTATGCGTTTTAAGAGGCAAGCAATCAGTGCTCTGTTTAAGTTTGTCAAGTGAGAGGAGAGAAATCTGTTTCCTGTTGTGCTTTGTTGCCAGTACCAGGTCAAGCCTTTACCAACGCTCAGCCGGCAATAGTTCCGGAGAACAAAGCGATAATAAACGACGCATAGCTTTTTGTAGTAACCTCTTAAGAAACGTTTCTTGACCTATTTTGAATTTAGTAAAACTTGTGCAATTTACGCCATCAGATTTTCCTGAAAAAAGGGGTCACGTCAACAGTTAGCAACTAAAAATTACTTTATTTAACGCATTGGATCACGACAATCTAGACAAATCAGTCGAAAACCAAGACGCACTTCAGTCTGGCAGCCGATTTCGCGACCGCTTCCTTGATATGACTTTGCTCTATCCTCGCATCAAGCATGACTTTGTGAGCCTTGCCCCACCTGTAAAACAGAGTTGAAAAGATTTAGTGGCAAACAGCAACCAGAGTATGAAGCATCATCATCATCACCTATGTGAAGCAATGCAAGTAGAGCTACCGAATGCGTTCGGTATTTCATGGAGAAGCTAGTGTACTTAAAAGACAGTCGCAGAAACTCAAAGGCGTGTAAAAAAGTTTCGAGATAATCCTTTGCATTGCCATCGTGGCTATTGAGAAAAAAGAGACAACCGCAATGAGTTACGAAATAAAAAGGAATACAGTGGGTCCCGATTGCTTCTAATCTGGTTTTTGCCTTGGTGGGTGAGATCATGCACGTTAACATGGATTACAATGTTAATTCTTCCAACACGCAGTATTGAACCCTCGTAATGTAACTGAAACGGGAAACTTAAGTTGTAGTGATGGTAACGACGAGGTTTTCCGTTCTCGAACATCTGCTTCACTTCCAAGTTCAGTAAAGTCGAGGATGTCCGTCCTGCGGTCGTAAGTTCGAATCTTTGCGAAGCCGAGTTGTTTGCTTTAAGCGCACTTTTTGTTCATAGATCAGGCGACTCTGTCCCGTTGTTAGGAGCAACAAGCTTGCATGGCTTTGGTTCGGCCTAATCGTCGTTCTTGTCTCTATTGGTTAGACCTGGTAAATTACTCTGGGGTCCTATGTTAATCACGTATCCACCAAAACCTCCTTCCAAAAATGGTTAGATTTAATTTATTTATCGATTAAACAACTGCAAAAACGTTCCTTGGATAAATTTTCAGTCTTAATATAAAAACAAGCTTATTTTCAGCAAACTTTTTACGCGAGATCAACATTAGAGTCCCATTTAAATCGTTAGCACCGATTTATTCAATAGAAAAAATCACCATTCTATCATGTAGGGAGTTTTCTCTTTCGCTGACATTGTGTGATCCATTTCAATCGGATAGTATTTGTTTTTCAATGACATTAAATGCTCTTTAACACTTTCGTCCATCACAATAGACGACATTAGAATACCTGTTGACAAAACGAGAACATTTGATAATGGGGCTGATACATTAACACATTTATCGACATACAAAAATCGCTTCTGAATAGATCTGATTCAACACCTACGGGTGATGAATGTCCCACAACGAGCCAGGTTATTAACAGTTGCAAAGCCGATGTGAATTACACATTTCAGGAGCCAAAAATCACAAGAGTGCACGCCAAACAAAACATGTTACATGCCGAACTTTTCTTAATATTGTGCATCGTCATTTCAAACCAAATCATTAGTAGGACGGCTCCCGTGAAATCGAAAGTTTTCAGGAAACGAAGTTAGTCTGTTAATTTTCCATCGCCCATTTACAGATTTGAAAAAATAAAACAAAACTTTATTTTTTCCTGAGAAGGGAAATGAACAACAGTTCGCGGGTAGTATCATTGCAGGAATGTGTTTCTAGCTGAAAACAGGATAGACTAAATTTTATTAAGACTTCTTAGCGCAGCGTTGTCAAAGAGGGGACCTAATTTTGAATTCCGAATTAGTACATGAGCTGAAAACTTTCCAACCGTTGTCGCTTGCAAACGACCGGTAACTGCTTAACACGGACTACGCCTTTCAACGCCAACGTTCAATCATTCCCAAACATTTTCTTTGTCAAAACAATGAGTTGGCGTTTGTTTTCACTGCTGCGCAGCGGCAGACAGTCATGCAACAGAAACGCGAGATTGGTTTACCTGTGACGGCCGCGAGTCGCACACCTGTCTATTAGAGACTGCATTTAAGCTTCCTGATAACTCCTCGAAATGGCAGAAGTTAGTTTAGAAGAAGTTTTTAATTAACCCTGGAAGTTGACGCCCAGGTTTCGATGTACTTACCAAACTGGTTTTGATTATTTTCAACAACAGAATTAATTTATACTTAACCAACAAATCGGGCAATTTTTGGCACTATGCTGAATTTCTGAAAAATGTGAATAAGCTGCCCAGATCCCACTTGCACGGTCTAGAATGTATAACCAACTTGAAAAAAACTTTAGTAAAATTACAAAAAAGTTAGTCAACATCTGACAAATAACATCGCTATTAGATCCCACAACCTGGCATGATTTTGATGTTGTTGTAGGACTGGACTATTGTCTTGTCTTGTTCCAACACCTGCTTTTGCAAAGTTTCTGCAGCATGTTGCATTTGCCATCAAACCTTTTTTTATCAAAGCCTACTTTTCTGAAAACTTTTCATTGCATGATATACGCTAATGAGTAAGGTTTTCTATGAACTGAAGAATAAGTGGTTCTTTCAATCAATCGTGTCCAAATGAGCTTCTCAGCACTGAACGTGAGGAAGCACAATAAGGTGTTATCAATATAGTTCTCAAGATACACTTGAAATTGAAAGAATATTTTTCATATTTTTTTATCGTCCATCCCACTACCTACTACTGCTGTTACATAAAATATTAGTGTTGGAAATAACTTTTCCACTGTAAACTCAGCCACTATTTACCACATCGATTTCAATTTGCATAAACATATGCCACAACTAGCACTGATCAGTGACCATGCAGTTTCCACAGTTTGTGGCTTTGGTGTTTGAAATTGTATTTCTTGAAAGACAGTTGGCTTTATTTCTGTAGTTCATGTTATTGTGAATAAGCAAACGAAATTCCACAGCCAAAAAAGGTTCAATTTAACAGGGACTAATTCATCAGGTATAACAATCACAGCGCAACCATGAAATTCAGTAAACTGAATGGTATCAAAGCAAATCATGTCAAAGCAAATCTCTTTCATTCAAAAAGGGTTACAAAGAATGAACAAATCAATATCAAGGTGCATGGGCCACACAGCTTTTGCTGACCATTTTTCTACATCTTACCATGGCATGAAGGACATCGAGTGTTGTTGTATGAGAATCTACTCAAAGTCATATCAAAGTCACTGATGACCTAAAAATAACAATGCAGTCCGAATTGAAAAAAAAGATCTGACATCCATGTGCACGACTGATGAAGTTGAAACCTGGATTGACAACCTGGGACAGGGACACCAAAACAAAACCTGTTATAAATAAGCAAAGTCTGTCATAAATATACAAATGAAGGACACTGAAGTAGCATATGCACTGCGTAAGTAAATATATCTACAGATGGCATTCATAACACAAAACATGGTAGCGTTCCCATCAGTTCAAAATTATTACAACTCTACAAAAACAGTTGGCTTCAACCCCTACATGATAAGAAATTTTGGCCCACAGATACCATGGTTTTTAAAAATATCATCTCAATGTCTTATCTACCAGTTTTTGATCATTTCAATATTCTTAATTCGCAATATTATTTTCAGCAACAAAATTCAGAAAAATCTTGAAACAAATCCAAGACTTAGCATGCTCACATTGTTGCAATAGCTTTTAAATTTTTCCATTCATAAAGGTTATCAAGTAGCAAACATTTGCACCTTTACCGAATTTATTAAACACCAGTTCAATTTCATAACCTTTTTGACTATCTTACATTGTCCTGTGACAATTATTTAGTGAATATATATACGTAGTAAGTAACAAACCTTGGTCAAGATCTTTCCTACTAAAAACGTTTTTAAGACTATTTGAGTAAAACTGTAGCTTGAGCTCAAATCATTTCAGTAATACCTGAACACCAATTTCTTAGTATACCTTAGTTGTGTAACTGAAGAAGTTCATAACAACATACACAATGTTATGTAATTAATTGCATTAAAATCTTTAAGAGTCACATCACATGGATTATTTTGCTTGATTATTTTTTTGGTATTGAATACTACATGAAAGTGAATAAATTAATGACAGAAAGGCCTTTACAGCAAGAACTGGCTCAAATGATATGGCTTTCATGCACATACGTTGCTCAGTACATTACACAGCAAGATAACTAGTACCTGAAGGGAAGAAAATCCACCTTCCACCAATGATTTTATTTTCTTGTAGACAACATCTTTGTCTTTCATATACACATGAGGTTTGGATAGCACATCCATCAGTAACCAGTTACAATAAACCTATAAAGCTTGAACGCAAACCAAATATAAATGTAGCAACTCATAGCTAAATGGATTATCATGCACAACCTATGGCAATTATTACCAATATGATAGCCATCTACAATGTATCATACATTGCGATCGGAAAAGCCCAAGCAGCATATGCGCAAAGCTTCGCACTGTGGCAGCAAGCAACAATAGAGTTCACATGCCATGATCACTCTATTAATTATTGCTTGGTTGTTCGCGCCACGTTCATATAGTGTTTTTCTTCATGCACATCCCGTTTGTGATGAATCACACGATCAATGCAATGCCACCGGAGAGGTTGCAACAGTATGTATATCTTAACATGGATTAAATAAACGCCCAATATAATATAAAGAACTTAATGAATGTTGGGCTATCCTTTTTGCATAAATATACTGAAATATTATGCAATATTTATTAAAGGTCCATGCACATTGACTTATAACCCACTGATTTTACAAAACAGTACAAAAATGACACTTCATGTCATTGCTTAATGCATCTATCGCAGCGTTGGCCTGCAGGCAACATCTGACCTGCAACCTATGCCAGGGCACCCTTCATAGCTGCTTGAGTGCTTCTTCCATTGGAAGTTTCTGCACACCAGCATCCTAAAAATTGTTCATGTGCTTGATGCCTAGACTGCTGCAGACACTCATTTGTAACACTACTTTACATGTGCACATTGAGTACTAAGGCATTTAGAGTGAACATTTACTGGTTCCTTTGTCTCTATTTCTTGCAACTGATTCATAACTCTATTGAATGTTGTACGATGTAGGCATTCAGAGTTGGCAGTGGCTACAGAACGGCCTGTGGATTTTTATACTTGAAATCTTATTCGACTGCCACCTGCAACCAGTGATGGATTTACGCATAGGCCAAATAGGCCATGGCCTACGTAGGTCTCCATGCATTTGGGGGCCACAACTCTTTCCTATGACGACTCATTATTAACTAAAAATTTGCGAAACTGTGCACAGGTATAACTAGTTTGGAGGCCACTGATATACGGCAGTCGTAGAACCAAAGTCGGCAAGACATTAGATTTTTTTTTTTGGAGGGAGATTTTTCAGGAGGCACTACACATGTGAGGGGCACATTCATGCTTTTCAGACAAACGGCCAAATAACAATAAGTCACACCTGCGTGGGGCCCCAATAATTAAGATGGCCTAGGGCCCCACGCTGCATAAATCCGTCCCTGCCTGTAACGTGATAGCAACGCACAACGAGAGCATAGCAGGCTTGGTAGAAGCCCAGACTGGAAAACGTGGCAGTAGTCGACGAGATATCGCGCGTAACAGGGCGATTTGAGGCATGACACACGGCATAAACCTTTGGCGCGTGACATTCACGCGTGACTGCTTTTCACTGAAATCATAATGGCGCGTGAGATCTCTTTTCCAAAAAGCTTTTATGAATAAAAGCCTTTATCAGCGTTTTTTGAGCAGCTCCAGTACCTCGTGTGTTCAATGGCGTTACTAGAGGTTTGATCCACGGGAAACACTTAGCTGAAAGGGCCCACTGGTCATTGTAAGGGGCCTACTAGTAAAACTCAGAAAAAAATTGAGAATTGAATGTGATTATGGTGGTAGACGGCTATATTTCAAAACCCTAAATAACCAGAAAATACACCGAAAAAAGCAAAAAAGCAACAACCTACTGAAAACCAAAAGAATAATAAAAATTAAATATAAGCTTATGGGGCGGCCGGTTTTTACAGGTAGCTTGCCTGGTGGGGCGATTCTCCCCTCTTCCCCCGTCAGTTACGCCACTGCGTGTGTAACCTTGAAAAGTCATAAATCTGTATGATGTGTAACTGTTTGTCATTCCGAACAATATCAATTCGCACCACTAGAAAGTTTCATTCCCTTCTCCAGGAGGGGGTGTTTGTGGGCTAATCCCCCAAACAAAACTTCAAGCTCCCCCAAATTGAAATAACAAGCACTACAAATCGGGAGTTTATGTCAAAATTTTGGATGTCAAGCCCCCCTGCACAAACGTAAACACCCTTATTGAAGATTTTCTGTCGACGGTTCTGCAAAGTTCCGTGGAAGACAGGAAAAAGTGAGTAATTCATCTTAGAAGCACGTGGATGATAGATCGCATCCGATATTTTCCCGTTGTTCAGAAACAGTATTTCACCAACATTTTACATCCCCGTCAATGTGGAAAAGATAGTTGCCATCCACCATCCACCTTTGAAACAACAACTTCATATAATTTATTTCTTGTCACAGTGAATTCGATGCGATCTACTGTATTATTCACAATTACAAGAATTTATAATAGCATAACCATTGTTAAAATAACCGGCTGGCCACTTTTACTTGGAAAAACAGCAATTTCATGTGTTTTGGCAGTTTTCCTAGGTGAGGGCACCTGAGCAATATTTGGTGTTAGAGTTCGGCCTTAACCTAATTCACGGGTGTAGCCGAGATCGAGACCGAGACCTGGAAATTCGAGACCGAGACCGAGACTCGAGACCTCACATTTCTCTGGTGGTAATTAAAGCTAACTCCTTGAATAATGCTGCAACAAAATATCTGGCACATTGGCAAATTCCAAGATAATAAAAATCATCCAAAATTTGTGCAAACGGCCAAATACTGCAAACGTTCATTTTCACTTTCCTCTTAGGAATTTACAACCTACCTGTGGCCTTATTTACAAATTCCATTAAGAAATGCGTGGACATTGAAAATGTTGGCAGCGTTTGGCCCTTTCAGTCTGGAGAAAGCCCCAAATCTTGCAGAGCTTTGCAATCCTATAACTCGCCAAGCGATTGAGCTAAAGAGCTATCCACACCATCCACGGATTCTGCAAGTCTTGTAGTCAAATTTGAAAAAGAACGTTTTTCGTTTTCGGTGGGGGGATTTCTGGAGGTAACGTCACAAAGAAGGCATGTTTTGGAAATTTTGGCCACCTTTGGCCGGCCCTGGGCCCCAACCCATTGACCCACTCTTTTGGTTCAAAGTTTTGTTGAAAACTAGGTCAAAATCCACGTCTATAGAGCCCTGGATTGACTTGCTAGCATATCTGTAACCAAAATTATGGGTCAAAAACCCAGTTTTTGGCCTAAATCAAAATTTTTCAGAAAAGGCATAATTTCCCCTTTCAGGGCAAACTTTGGCCAGCCATACCTCGGTAGCAGATTGAACTAGAGAGCTGTTCAAATCCCGTAATGACGAGTGGCGTTGTGTAGTTTAGAATAACAAAAAATTTTAATTTGGTTGGGGGTTTTCGGGTTTTTTTAAATTTTCGCTCTCGATATGCTAGAAAGTCAATCAAAGGCTCTATAGACGCGGATTTTGATCTAGGTTTCAGCTAAACTATGAGTCCAAAAATGACCCATTGGGACGGCGCCCAGGGCCAGGCAAAGATGGCCAAAATAACGCAAAAACACCCCTACTTGTGACGTTCCCCCCAGAAAAGCTCAAACCCAAAACGAAAAAAATTTTTTTTTGACTGCAAGACTTGCAGAAAAAAATTGACTGCAAGACTTGCTGAATCCGTAGAGGGTTTGAACAGCTCTCTAGCTCAATCGCCTGGCGAGTTATAGGATTGCAAAGCTCTGCAAGAAAAGTGGCGCACGCGGGACTGAAAGGGTTAGGGGGCCTACGCTTTTCACACTCGAAAAATCTCTGTGAACCAATTGAATATTTCTTGCCAGGATGTGTTTACCGTTGCCATGCTTCAATAAATTTGTTCTGACTCAGAAAAATTTTAATTGTTTTGTTCGTTACAAAACAATACCAACCCTTCTGTGTAAGGACAGGAGATGATGCCTGATGAAGCTCCCTTGTTCTGGTCCCCTGCCTAGTATTGAAGTAGGCTTATGTTATTTGAGAAAGTGGAGAAGAGGCGAACCATTACTTTTTATTTTAAAACAAGCGCAGTCGATCTAGGCGAGTGTATACAGCCCCAGCAGCACTAGACAAACAGCACAGTAAAGTGGTAACTCCACTGGTAATTTGGTAAATTTGGGTAAGAATAAGATTAGCATGACAACATTTCATGAATTCTTTTGTCTACGTCGTGAGGTAATACTTGTGCTTTAAACTGCGTGTGCAGACATGCAATGGTGATTTTCATTTTAACAGTATTGCTTGCCTTTCCCACTACATGTACTGTATATATGATTTTTTCAAAAAATGGAAAAACATGAACAACAAAATTGTATTTTGGAAATACAAAAATCCGTGATCAACTTGTAGAAATTTGCGGCTAGAACAGAAGGTTCACTCGTTCGAGCTGTTAAATATATAAAAAACCAACGACGACACTTTTTTGAAAACTCGTCATGTTCCTCGATGACTGCTAACAAACAAATAAGGTGTAACTTCTCCGTTGGAAAATGTACATGAAAGCAGCCACTTACTGCAAAACTTACAGTGCGATTGAACTGGCAAGAAATAAGCAACGTCACATGCTTGTATTGAAATTTCAGCGATCACATAAACTGGCACACAAACGTGCTGCAAAATGTATTCGCTCCACAGTACAGATAACAGAGTATGTTCCGGCTCATTATTGTTTCAAAATACAAATTGCTGTCCATCCAGAACATTGTGAGGAATATAGCATAAGACTCTGGCCTCAGTTATTGTTTTCGACTGTGGTCGGGACTGTTTCTGAAATTGTAAATTAATACTGAAGAGCACACACAGCACTGTCGTCAGAAATATGAAAAGCATTTGAATGCTGCACATGAAAATGTTCTAGTGGGTGGCGATACAGGAAAGAACTGCACGCATTCTTTATCGCTTGTTTTCTTGCATAGCGCCGACAAAAACTTTCAACGTAGGCTGTCGCTCGTTCTATGAATATACGACCTATTATTATATGGAGGACTTGTTCTCTTATCACAAACGATATAGTTTTGTTCCATACAAAATCGTTAGAAAACACGAAATCTCAGAAAAAACGCGAAAGCTGATACCTTGAAAAAATCAAATCATGACTGATCTCTGCGATGTTCAGCATTATTCCCAGCGTAGCCAATGTG
>Ga0210059_1005984_pt1 | contig 19536 bp, 8 predicted proteins | sample Ectturendosymbi2_FD_188042 | JGI IMG/M metagenome (GOLD analysis project Ga0210059, IMG submission 188042) | Ecteinascidia turbinata endosymbiont from Florida, USA - Sample 2 (SPAdes) (version 2) | ecosystem: Host-associated > Tunicates > Ascidians > Unclassified | place: Key West, Florida... | reverse complement strand
AGTTTTTATTGGAAACTAGGCTATAATATGAATCTTTAGAGGATTTTATTGACTTTCTAGCATTTCTGGTTCCAAAATTATGACCAAAAATGCATATTAATTAGGTAAATCCCCTCTAATCCCCTGGGAATTCCTGAAGTATTTGGAATATTTTGGCCATAACTTTGGCACCAGAAATGGTAGAAAGTCAATGAAGGGCTCTAAAGCTCGTATTATAGCCTACTTTCCAATAAAACTTTGAGCCACAAATCGGCTGATTGGATTAGCTCATGGCATCATCAAAACCTATCCCAACCATGACGTCATCGGCCAAAAACCCCAATCCAAAAATTCAAAATAATTTTTTTATTCTAAATTACAAGACTCTCCAAGTCTTCAGATGGTTTGAACAGCTCTCTAGCTCAATCTGCTGCTGGATTTGGCTGGCCAAAGTTTCCCTGAGAGGGCATATCATACCTTTCGTATAATGTTTTTTTTTGTCAAAAGCTGGTTTTCAAGCAATAATTTTGACTCCAGAAACGCTAGAAAGCCAATCAAGGGCCCTAAAGACTCGGATAATAGCCTAGTTTCCAAAAAAAACTTGAGTCAAAAAATGGCTTGTTGGGTTGGTGCCCAGGGCCAGGTAAAATTGGCCAAAACAGCAAAAAATACCCCCATTATGACGTCACCCAGCAAAAGCCCCAAACCCAAAATTAAAAATATTTTTTAAATCGAAACTAGAAGAGTTGCCGAATCCGTAGAGGGTTTGAACAGCTCTCTAGCTCTAGCAGCTGACAACTTATGGCCAGAACTAAGCCGGCCACTATAGTGACCAGCACGGGCATTAAAGGGTTAACAATTAATAAATTGCGCAGCGATCAACAGTAGTAATTTCATAATGATATTGGGTTTTTATCGCTCAAAATCACATTCATTTCAAAACCAAAAAAACGGGTTTTCCTGGGTTTCTTTTATCATTTTGCCCCAAATTGGAAACACTAATGGGAAGCAATGTAAACAACCTCATTCTCTTTCCCTGGAATATTGGTGCAAACGCCTGGGGCTATGGTGGGCATTCCAGGGCAGCGCCCATTCAAAACTTGTGCTCAAAAAAATAAATTTATGTAGATATACATCTGACTCAAATTCGACAAAATTAACATATTTTGCAGATGCTCAGTTTTGATCTGTTTAATTGTTGCACCAACTTGCAATACTATCTCACACTACATAAAAAGCTAACCTCAGTATTACAAATTGCATTACAGAACTTTCACACAGGCACTTGTTACAGTTTGTTTTAAACTTATAATAAAAACAAAAATATTTCCCCCCTAGATATGTATTTTGTCCCCCTAAACCAGGGGTCGGGAACCGTTTTGGCTAAGGGAGCCATGAAAACTATATATTTTTAATTGTATTTTCATGAGAGCCACATAATATTTTTCAACACTTAATGCAACTAACTTACAAACTAACGTGTGCATTTTTAAGCAAAATCAACAATTTCAAGCAATGGTAAAATGTCTGAATTTTCTCTTTAATAACATGCTTCTTACTGTTAATGCGACTTCTGGTACTGCATGGTGTTGCTGATGACTTTGTTGTATGGTAGATGAAAACTTACAGAAAAACTTTCATTTGTAACAATCGTGTTAAGAAAATATCAAGCGAGCCAGATGTCATCATCAATAGAGCCACATCTGACTCGCAAGCCATAGGTTCCCAACCCCTGCCCTAAACCCTAAAACCTGGCCACAGGCTTGTTGGTACATACCATCAGAGCAATGATAAAAAATTGCAGTAGTGTCACGATACAGTTGTCTAACCAAAGCAACAGAAAAGAATGAATAATAACGTCAATTAGCATTATCATGGAGCTGTGAACCCACATTGGACCATTTTTCCATTAATGAAACATGTTGTTGCTAAGCAAAAGCAACCACAAAAACATTATCCAATTTTTTGTTCTGATTTTCATGATAGGACATATACAAAACAGATACTAAAAACCAGAAGGATATGATTTGTTTTTTTGGTTGGTCATGAATGGGTTAAGCAGGAAAGCAGATAACAACTTTTCAGTAACAACTGCTTAGCTGCACGTTGTGTTGTCCTATACAGACCGCAATACAGGAATTGAGCCTGGAACAATTTGTGTGAAATAAAATCTGTATTCCATACTTACTCTAACCTCTTTTATGTGGCTAGCAGCAACAAAGTGATTGTGACATGTGAAACCTTTTGGAATGAAAGTGTGAATAAATCCATTAATGACCATTTGAGTGCCTTCCAGTGGGTGGTTGAGTTAGTGGTGTTCCACTGTATATATATACATAAACACACTGAAATGATGACTTCTTAAAGAAATCACTTAAAGTTGCATACGTTTGCTTGCAGTATGTGATTCAACAGGAATGCTCCAGGAAACAAGATTTCGAGCACTGCGACCTTCCTGCTCCATTATCATTCTTAGTTTTTCAACTGTAACTGGATTTGGGGGCTGAAAAACAATAAGAATAGGAAAAAGCAAAATAATAACAAAGTGCAGTTAAGACAGATAACATTTATCGCAGAAGAGGATAAATTACCTTAGAAACTACATTCCTGTTTCGCTTACGACCACATCCACCAGTGGATGACAGTGGCACATTTCCACTGCTACTGGTAGTGTCCTCCCGTTCTCGTATTCTGCTCATTGTCAGATCAACATCGGTTAAGGTTTCATTTTGACTTCAAGCAGCTTCACAAATCAGCACACCACCAATAGTCTAAAGCCCAGTTAATTTAACCTAAAAATAGGGCAAAGTTGTTACAAAAAATTACACATAGTGTAGCCAGAAAGAACACTGAGCACTGTACATTGCAAAAATTAAAAAAATATTATGCAACAAAACAATCACAGTGGACAAGTGCAACAAGTACAACCTTACACTAGAGCAGGGGTCTCAAACATGCAGCCATGTGGCCTGTGAAGGCATTTTGTGCAGCCCACGCTGCTTTTGGGAATTTTCAAATACCGTAATTAACATTTCAGTTATTTAGTTGATTCGACTGTGTTTAAAAGTGCTTGGCCAGTGAGTGAAGAAGTTCATTTTAAACAAACATTGAGACAGCTAGTAATGATTTGCCTGTAACTCATGATACCTTTCACAGAAAATAAAATGTACAAGCTGTTTCTAATAAGTTTCAGGTACCGCCATTGTTGTGTCAGCATCATCATGCACTCTCATGTTATTTTATAATTCCTCATTTGGCCCTCAGATCAATTTCAGCTTGAGACCCCTGCACTAGATCATGAAAATATGACATAACAAAATAAAAAGACTATATATACAGTGCATTTATTTTTTTAACTGAGTTTTTTTGAATATCTTCGTGAACCTTCAGACCATGCTGAGTTTTTTCTCATGCTAGTAGTAGAAGTCAGTTTTACATCTGACCCCTTAAGTACAGCTGGAACTTCAATTGATTGCAACGCAATGGCAATGTCAGCAACATTCTTCAACTTTTCCATTTTAATTGCAGCATCTTTCTGCATAATGTTCACCTCATTAGCAGTAAAACGGGACAGTAAATCTTCAACAGATTTTAAATCCACTTCTCTCAAAGTTTCATGATCTTTTAATTCTGCATCTAATCCCTTCTGACACTCTTCTGTTTCAGCAGCTAACTTGTTTTCTTCCTCTTGTAGCAATACCTCTCTTGTTTCTTCATCTTGTTTGACATCACTGCACTGTTTTTCATACATCCAAATCTCATAAGATTTTGAACCAGCTAACGGACAAGGAACACCCGGCTCTTGCACACACAAAGATGTATGTCTCGTAAGACATTCACGTTCCTGCAAAAACACATACTGATACAGCTTATGGTGTGCAAGGAAAGTGGTAGTGAAGTAATTAACAAGTTTCTTCATGTTTTCCAAACTCACATGCTTCTTTTCTACGTAAGTACTACCAAGATCACGAAGTGAGCACAATGCTTGTGTTAAATTTGTTTCAATAAAACTGTCAAAAAAATCAGCAGCAAAGTGTACTGCACGGGCAACTTCATGCCATGGCATGCCACGGTTGGCAGCAAATTGCATAACATCATAATAATAATCCAACAAAGCTGCAGTGCGTAAGTCTTCATCCAATGTAGAAGAATCTATTTTCAGGTAATGTGATAACAGTTGCAAACCTTTGAACTTCGGGGATTTTGCAATGTGTTTGATGCTACCTGAAGTTAAAGCATCCATTTTACAAAACTACCAACCACCATCACAGAATAGTTACACATGAAAAGTTAAATGTCTGTAACACACAATGTAAAATTAATATTTATCACACCAACAGTGAAGTAGATACACTTCGTGTCATAAAGGAAATGTTTTCAAGAAGTGAAAATCTTTACCCAAAATTATTGACCAACTTTTGCAAATTTGGTTTTAGAAATCATAGTAGAACACTTTTTGGCATGAAATGTGGTAACAGGAAGAGTCTTTATCTTTTTCAAAAGATCTGCACTACTGATCTTGTTACAACAGCAACTTGCAAAAAACATTCCGTTATTATATACCTAATTGCAGGGTTCGCACACATTTTCAAAAACTATTTTTAATACTTTCTCAATACCTTGTCAATACTACATTTAAAAACTTTATTACCATCACATATCTTCATTTTTCCAAAATTTTATTCATGAAACACAAAGCAACTGCAAAACCGTCATCAGCGGTAAAGAAAAAAAAATTCAACAAGAGAATGGTTGAATTTCAATTGTCCATACTTTTTACTTCATGTACATTTTGGCCAAACTCAATACTTTTTTTGTCTTGAAAACTGATTTTACAATTCTATACATTTTCAATACTTTCAATACTAGGTACTAGGTAGCAACCTGTAATTGTGTCAGCAACACAAAGGACCTGCTGCAATTCTTAAGCATATCTTGAAAAAACTTAAAGCACATCTACTTCTGTTTCACATACCTGTATTCAAGCAACTATTTCTGCTTCACATACCTGCATTTAAGTAACTAATATGTAAATTCAGGCAGTCACAACAAATGTGTCTCACCCTCATTATCTGCTTTTTTCTTCCAGTCTACACAATATGCAGATATATGTACTTACAAGAGAAATATTACAACTGGTACCCACATCAAAACTTTTAGACCAGAAACACTGACCTACATGGCATGGTAATTTTGATGACCTCAACCAACCACCCAGGTAGATTCATGTGGCGCAGTAACAAAAGTGTCAATGCTAGCTCTCTTAAAAATATTTTGTTGTTATGAATTTCTCATGCTCAGATTTTAATTCTACTCAAGCTTTTAGCTGCTTGAGGAACAAAACAACCTGGAGAGTTGAAATACGCCTCTCTACAAAAATAATTATATACAGTTTTTTTTAAAGGTGTTTTAGGGACCCGATTCGGGTCCTTAGAATCAGAGAAAATTATCATCGAGCCCCTAGAACAGGGCTACTCAAATGGCGGACCAAATCCGGACCTTTGGATGGTGACGGCCGGACCTCATCAGCCTCTTAAAGGTGTATTCTATACGCAGAAGTTTTCATCCCAAAATTTTGCGCTTTTGGCCTTACTTCTAAAGCATTTACTCCTCGACAACTGTGTGATTGTCGATTAAACTGTTGTTCAACTAAATTGCAGTACACACCTGAGTTGGGCAAGCTACAATTTTTTGGTTCAAAGTAATTGTTTCGTCATAATTTTTCAAAACAATAGCTCGTCACTACAATGTCTATCCTGGTGAAAATAGTGGATTCAAGGCTAGAATATATCAATGAAACCTTTTCTTTCCGAAAACAATACAATTATACAAATTTATTTGTGCACAGTTGTGAAAGATGCTTGAGTAAAGGAAGAGTTTTGCAGAGATTTTGTTCTTTAGGAAATAATTTTTATTTTTTTTACGGGAAGTCAAGAAAATGTGAAGAAAAGCTTTTAGCTTTTTTAGGAATGGTAAACTAAACAAAGGGAAACTGTTGAATTTTTGGCTGACATAGTGTAACACCTCAACAACTTGAATGTAAACTGCAACAAGAAAAACAAAGCCTACTACTCTTGATTTGATCACCACTATTTGCTCTTTCCAGAAAGAGTTTTCTTCAAACAAGCCATTCAAAACGAACTTAGTCATTTTCCGAAGCATTTGGGGAAAATAAAAGCAAGAAGATTCCAGATATTATCAACTTATTGAAAAGTTGATTACCATCATTGTCGAACAGTTTGGCAACTTTCTTTTCGAAAACAGTTGCTGCTCTTTCCTCAAAACCCTTTTTAGTGACTGACATTACTGAATTCTTAACTGAAGCAAATGACACATGCACATGTGTGCACCGAAGATGAAGTGGAAATTTCCATAGGTACCGGAGCTCTGCTGGGCACCTTCGCTTATATTTGTAGGCAACAACCCATCATTCATTGCATTCACTGATGAAGGTGGCGGAATGGAGCTTCGGCAGTTTGGCACCACTGGTGTGAACGCAGCCAAAACTCAACTGGAATTAATTGAATTCCAATAGAATGTAGCAGTGAAAGAAATATTTTTGATGGCACACCTGAGAACTTCTTGTCAAAGGAAGGTATCTCCAAAATTTTTTCCACTCCTTGCAAATAGTCAGTGGAAATCTTACGGTGTTTGGGTCTACCTGCTGCTACTGGAGGGGTGAATTGTCCCCTCCTGCCAGTTGCAGTAAATGTAAAACTTGGGCCCCACTTGACTTATACTTCAGTTTTATTATTCTTTTGGTTTTCAGTAGTTTCTTTTTGCGTTTTTCGGAGTATTTGGTGGTGATTTAGGGTTTTAGTATTGCCATCCACATCCGAATTCATCGTCATTTCTCAGGGTTTTTCTGAGTGTTGCTAGCAACCCCCACAGTGGGCAGTGAACCTTTTTCAGCTATGTGTTCCCTCCTGGCCTAAACATTTAGTTATGCCACTGACTGCTGACAGTCCGCACTGTCAAAAAAGAAGCTCATAAAGAACAAATTTCGCATCTGTATCACGAATAAAACCTTGACCATTACATTCTATTCACTGTCACTACCTTGGAACAAAACTTAAGGTAGCTGCCAAGAAGCACAAAATGCCATTGTTCCCACCAGCAGAACAATAAATAACACTGACAGCGTTTGTTAATATCTGTATCCATTTACCGGATTTTGTATACCTATATACAGTATAATCAGGGTTTTTTTAGGGCGTTTTAGGCACCCAATTCAGGTCCCTAGAATTGAAAATTGGGTCCCTACAATCAGAGAAAATCATCATCAGGTCCCTAGAATCAAAGAAAATCAGGTTCCTAGAATCAGAGAAATTGGGTCCCACTGGGTACCTAACAGCTTCCTTAAAAAAAAACTGATATGTATATATGTTTTAAAGTGCATAAAAGCAAGTCTAACAAACCTCTGATACGCAAAAAGGTGTGTGATGCTCTGCAAAGTCAGGACGACCAGCCCACAAAAATCTATCGAGTTCAAAAATATAAGACTCCCCAAACATCTGCGACACCCTTTTGATATAAATGTGCCCCTTTCTGCTATTCAAGAAAGTAGATACAGAGATTAAAAATACTCAAAACTGCTTTATTCTTCATTGAACAGCAAGATTTGCATGTTGGACTTTTGCCTCTATTATCAAATAGTTTCAACTGTTAGTCTTTCATATTAATTTTATTGTTCTGTTTTTCTCCCATACAAGAAATGCCCAGTCTCACTCAGGTAATTACAATTGCATTCACTAACACAGCATGGTTCGCAATTTGCAACTGGGCTGTACAAAATCCATACTGTTGTTAGTGGCATTAAATATATTTTAAGATAATATGCTTTTAGGCTAGTTGTGCGATCATAAGATTGTTTTCATATAGCCAGCAGACCTATCTGTAGTGGGAGTAATGTCATAGCACATGCCTTTCATTTACTTTTTGTTGAGTTGTCGCTTCAGCAACAAACATGCTTTCCATGTACATTTAACATCACAAGCATCATTTCGAAATATGATTGCCATTACCTTTTCATTTGGCTCCTATAGTGGGAGTTGTCACTTGTCAGTGTAAAAAAACATTCCACTTCTAACCAGGTTGGGAATATGTTTCAGACGTTGTTTTTTCTGAAGTTGGTACAGAGAGCTAAGACAGTGTTGACCACTAGAGTACAGCATGCTGTGTGTATCTTTTGAATAGATTTTGTAGATATACGATATTGCTTGGGACACCAACAACGTTCCTGTTTACTGCTTGTGAATAATGGGGGCCTATCTGTTTCGATCTGCTTCAAAAGTCTGGAGAACTAACAATATAAGGCAATTGTAAACTGTGGTGAAGCCCTGAAAGATTGCGTAGTTCAACCAACAAAATAGCCACTTTCCTAGCCTACTAAAGGTAATTGCTTTTGGGTGATACCCAATGATTATATCATAGAGAATCTGGGGCATTTAAACATGCGAAGATTTTTGGCACCTCTCTATACAACTGCACTTCCAAACGCCTTGTCTATATCTGCCAGTGATCTACAGCCATTCATATCTGACCATAAAAGCTACAGCAACCTATACTTACATGTGGTGCTAATTTGGTGGTGAAAAAACAACACTAGCTTAGAGCAAGCACTGACCAAGACCAACACAATGGTAATATCAATCGTAACTTGTACTGACTACACACATGAGAATATAACTGAATACTTAAACTATTCTACCATTTGTCAAGCGAAAGTAATTTTGTACGTGTATGACACATTACAGAAAGTCAGAAACGCTTGGAAATCTGTTTTTTTTGCTGAGACATTTCAGTCATTTTTTGCTGAGACATTTCTGGCTGACATGACTGAATTTTTTTCAGTCATTTCAAAAACATTTTTGTCCATGACCTAAAAAAAAACAGCTTGAAATTACCATTCCACACTTAATGGGCAATTTTCATGATGTTCTTCTGTGACAAAAATGCCAGAAGATATGATTTATATTTCTATGAAGCAATATCTATCCATGTTCAATATGTTTATGTATATACTGTAAATAATTAACTAACATAGATATATACACTTTGCAAAACTTTGATAGCTTAACACCTTCTGCGCCAGTGTACAAAATATTTGTACTTTAAAATCATGCATTGAGAACATGTTTTTGTGCTATTTTCCTGCCACTTTGCAACTCTATAACTCTCCAGGCAATTGTGCTAGAGAGCTGTTCAAATACTCAAAATATGTGGCAAGTCTTTTGAAATGCGATGAAAAAAATTGCAAAGTTTTGGACTTCAAGTTTTTGACGAGTGACGTAAGTGGGGTAGGTTTTAGGCTATTTTGGCTCAGGTTACCTAGCCCTAGGCCCCAACCGCTAGATGGAATTTTTTGACTCCAAGTTTTAATTGGAAACAAGGCTATGATACAAGTCTTTTGAGCCTTTGATTGGCTTTCTGGCATTTCTGGTTTAGAAGTTATGGTATAAAAGCAATAAAAAATCGATATTAATCTTTATCTCTTGGGGATTAATTAAATATTTTTTTCCAAAAACAAAATGGCAGCTTCAGAGGTTATAAGCAATGTGGAACGTAACACCACAAGGTAGTTTCGTCATAGGCTGTGCAATTGAAAAGATAGTTAACCAATGCACAAAGTAACACTGCACAACAGAGAAAACAATGAAACTTACAGAAAGAATGAGGATCAGAAGGCAATAGCTATACATTGAAACAGGGGCAACTGGTGCGCAGTGACACTGGTCAGTATACTAAAAGCAACTTAAAAAAAGAACAGATATCAGATCAAACTTGCACAAAGGCCAATATGCTGGCCCAGCGTTTCCTTTAAGCACAGCCAGAGACAGATGCTGGTGGAGCTACTGGCAGTCCATGGGGTCACCAGACATAAACAAGTTTCTTTGCGAGGCCACTTATTTTGTTGCTATATTTTAAGTGAAACATTAATCATTTTGGATTTAGAGTCAATTTTCAGTTTAACAGAATTTGTAAAGTAGTGTTAAAAAACATGTTGGTGGACAGTTGACATGTAACAATCCACTGATAGCTAATAAATGCATGGAAGCTGTCATTGATGAGTATTTACAAAGTTATGTTACAATGAAAATTTGACCTCGTAAAAAAGGTACCTTCACCACTTCAGCTGCTATGCATTGCACAGCTACAAAGTGTAAACTACTGAGTCATTGCATCTGTGAATGCAAAGTTTTAGGGTCAGGGTTTTAGGGTAAAGGTATTAGGAGCAAGGTTTAGGGATGCATATAATGGAATATTGGATCTTATGGATTCAAATCTTTCAGTTTTCGAATCCAAAAATCAGTTTTTGAATATTCCGATTCAAAATAAATTTCAATAAAAAGCTCTACGTTTTCTATAGGCTTTAGAGGAATCAGCCAACTGGGCTCTGCTTTCATCTTTTTGCGATGATTCAAACTTGCACATATCTATATTCAAGTAACTTCACTCCACCAGTGAAAGAAGCAAGGAATCAATCACAAATTCTTAATAGGAAATCGATTTCACGTAACACTATGCATCGTCAGTCCTATCATCTTGAATAAAAACTTGAATAAGATGATAGGACTGACGATGCATAGTGTTACGTGAAATTGATTTCCTATTAAAAATTTGTGATTGATTCCTTGCCTCTTTCACTTGTGGAGTGAAGTTACTTGATCAAAATAAATTTGTAATAAATAAATGTAAAAAATTCCAAAGTCGGAAAAACAAATGGTTTCAATAAGTTCGGCAGTCGCAATACATTTTGTAGTGGCACTCTGTGCACTTGAGAAAGGGAAAGAAAAAAGTATTCAACAAGCTCACAGCACAACATAGTGACAGAGTGAGCTAATTAACAGGTTGTGTGATCACTGTTTGACATTCTAAACTTCTGCGCAATCAGCTCATTGTGCTCCTGTTTTGTTTCTTCTTTTTTTAGATTTCATAATTGTAACCACTCACGGCTCATACATGGTGGTGTGCTACTGAGTTTGGTGGTTTACTGTTCATGTGTTGGTGACACTAGCGGTGATGGAGTCTCCAGACTTGGTCTCTGGTCTTGGTTTCAGCACTCGTCTTGAGACCCATTTTTGTGAGTCTCGGTCTTGAAGGTTTCAAGTCTTGTATCGGTCTCAGTCTCCAAGGCTGCAGGTCTCAGTCACAAGCCTATTGTTTTGAGACTTTGAATACAGCAACGATATGGCTTAGGAAAACTTCTACAATTCAATGCGTGTTTTGTTTGCTGTATCTGAAGGTGAAAAACAACCAAACCAGGTAGGAAAAACGTCAGAAATTCGAAAAAATTTTAACTTTGATATTGTGATAACATTTTTTTGAAAAATCAACAAATTTCCAAGTTTCAGTCTTGAATTTCAAGTCTTGAGTCTTGGATTTTTACAATTTTTTTTCTATAACATTATATTTGCTACCATTGCTTTTACAGCATTGGGCTTACAACAAAAACCTGTTTTTGCAATATTGGTTACATCATTATGTATCCATAACAGGGATTTTTAAGGTGTTTTAGTGACCCGATACGGGTACCTAGAATTGAAAACCATGCCCCTAGAATCAGAGAAAGTGATTACCAGGTCCCTAGAATCAGAGAAATTGGGGCCCTACAGGTCCATACCAGGTACCTAGCATTTTCCTTAAAACTTTGAGAGCCGATCTACGATATATTCGTACTTCGATTTCGGCCAAAAAACAGCAGTTTTCGGTTGCCTTACCACGCCCTAGCTCCTCCGCCGATTGCACTAGAGAGCTGTTTAAGGGCTTAAACGGATCGGCCAGTCTAGTATATTGCACTTGAAAAAAAATTTTTTGGCTGAGGGTGCAGATTTTTTGTGACTGACGCCATAAATGAAGTAGTTTTAGGGTCATTTTGGCTCATGTTGCCTGGCCTAGGGCCCAACCACTAGGCCAAAGTGTTTTGCTGAAGTTTTCATTGGAAACTAAGCTCCAGTCTGAGTCTTTTTAGCCTTTGATCGACTTTCTAGCCTTTCTGGTTCAAAAGTTATGATCTAAAATAAACAAATTAATTAATTATCTAATTAGTCAAATATTTTTACTAACTTACATCACAACTTTTGAACCCTTAACCCCAGAAGGTCATCCAAAGTATCAAAAGACTCGGATTGTAGCCTAGTTTCCAGTAAAAACTTTAGCGAAATACTATCACCTAACGGTTGGCGCCCAGGGCCAGGCAAAGTGGCCCAAGGTGGCTTAAAAGTCCTCCACTTATGACGTCACTCAAAAAAACCCGCATTCCCAAGCAAAAATTTTTTTTTAGAGTGCAGACTAGAAGACTTGCCACGTCTTTTCAGACTTTTACCGGGTCTGTAGAGCATACCCGACCGGAGAAATTCCTGCGCAAAGCCACGTGCGTTTAGGTGTTTTTTTTCCGAAAATTCCCAAATCCTAGCGGATGCCAAAGTGTTAAAAAAACCTGATCTAATAGGCTTAATAAAATATACCAATACCAACAGATAAGCTTATCAATCAACCTTTTATAAGGCATACTAATATGCCAAAACAGGCTGTTTCAGTGCAGTCAAATGCTGTGTAATAACCAGGGTATTTATTTATTCATAGTTTTACAAAATCATTAAAAAAATACTTTGTGATGAGTACTGCATAAAAGGCTGATGGTAAGCCTGAAGTACGTTTGTACTGGCCTACAACATAGCCAGCCCAAAAAGGCAATGGCTACAAAACTGCCTGTGGATCTTCAAATTTGAAACCTTATTTGGCCGCCACCTGTAACGTGACAGTAACGCATGACGAGAGTGCAGTAAGCTTGGTAGAAACATAGTAAATGTAAAAGCTAAACCTCTATGTAACACCATGGGTGTCACGATTATTTCCAAAGGAGGGCCACTAGTAGATTTTTTTAAAATGTTTGTAGGAGGGCTAAAAGTGGGCCATAGCCCTCGCCTATCCTTCCTTTCGATGACTAAGCTTAACACCAAACCTAACCCCTAAACCTAAAGTTTGGAGACTTTTGAAAGAAGTAAAGAAAAAGTGATCCCTTGAATTGAAACATGCAAGCATTAATAACTACCAAAACCAAAGTCGCCGAGGTGAGAGCCAAACCGTAAATCATTGCACAGCAGATGTAAACGCTACTGCTACACTGCCACAAAAATGGCGCTTGAGTGACAAACTCAGCGTTTTATTTGAATCACGTCATGCAAGGTGGTTCCCTAGCCACTTCTGCCCAAAAAAGGTATCACAATTTTACTGTGGTATCTTATGATTAGGTTCATCAAACAATAGGTAAGTATTTGACAGGCAGTGTCACACAGCATCAGATGAACTACATTATATGCACCTGCCACCTAGCATTTCTAACTTACAATAGGCTCTGACTTTCACTTTAGGTACAGTAGCAAAAAACAAGACTAGGCAAATAAAAACTTTTCAAAATCGGATCAAGACTGGCCTGTGTGCAAGTTTGATCTGATATTATCTGTTCTTTCTTTATTTTTATTTTTTAGTTGCTTTGTTTCAGTGTACCGACCAGTGTTGTTGCCTGCCACTTGCCCCTGCTGTAGCTGTATCAATGTATTGCCTTCCAAATCCTTGTTCTTTTAGTAATTTTCATGACAGTGGCTTTAGATACGCCTGTGGATCTTGAACTTTGAAAACTTATTCATACGCCACCTGTGACGTAATAGTAACGCACGACGGGAGTGCAGTAGGCTTGGCAGAAACGAAGTAAACGTAAAAGATAAACCCTAAACCTAACCTTAACCCTAACCGCAACCTAACCTAATGCTAACCTAACCCTAAGCTAAGGCTAACCTATCCCTAACCCTAAGCTAACACTAACCTTACCCTAACCTAATGCTAACCTAACACTAACCGGTAAAGGTAAGACGTACGCCTGAAAAAAAGGGAAAAATAAAGTCGGCAAGGTGAGAGTCAAACCAAAAACCTTTAGCATAGCAGCCGTGAGGTATAACCACTACACCACGAGACCCACGCCGTTTGAATGACAAAGTAACCCTTTTATTTGTAATGTGTCAGGCCAGGCGTATCCGTAGTCACTTCCAAGTTTCATTGCTCCCTCCATTTGTGCAGTGTTACTTTAGCGTACTGGTTAACTATCAATCTTGTCAACCGCACAGTTTATAAGATGGGACTACAGCATGGTGTTATGTTCCACATTTCACATTGCTTGAAACCTCTGAGGTCTATTCTTCAAAAGATCAGAAAAAGCTAGGAACTTATGTCTTGATTTTAAAGTTAATAGCCTAAATTGCAAAACTACAGCATTTAGAAATTCATTACAGCCATTGCTTGCTGCAACAACTCGCTAGATGCTGCTACAGCGAAAAAAGGTTGCAAAAGGCTTAAGTAGGCTAGGCCCACAAACGAACAATCACTCAGCTTCCAAGTACTCATCAGTAGGCCTATCTATTATGTTGCTTATTCATTTTATTTGAATAAGTTCAACAAAGGTGTAGGCTATTTGAAATAAGTGTAATCTAAATTTGATAAAGTGTGTTGTCTGTTATACTGTTAATAATGACTGTGGAAACGCGAAGCACATCTGCTGTGGCCACCAAGCAAGATGTGAATGAATTGGTGGAGAAGCTTAACACAGTCATGGAAACTCTTGACAAGAGCAGCAGCGCTCTTACTGAACTCATCATGGAAATGAGAGAGCTTCGTAAAAGCCAGCAGTTTTTGTCGGAACAGTACGAGGAAAAGCAATAACTTCAAATACATCTGGACAGGACAAGGAATGGAACCACCTATCTACGACGGAATGAGAACAGCAACACCATTGCCATAACAAAAGAAAGTGACTTGGTGAGATATAAAATCATTAATTATTAGCTAGGTGCAGCAATTATCCGTTTGAACTTTTATATCATGATAAAATGGATTTGGTAGATTCTTGTAGAAAATGCAGTAGACATTCTAGTTCTGCTGTTCCTGCAATCTTCTATGATATATGCAAAAAATGGTTACACTTAAATTGTTCCAACTTGACTGATTCTCAGTTTGATGCATTGTCTTCAAGTAGTATGTCTTACTTTTGCCATATGTGTATTTCAGACTCCTTGCCTGTTAACTTAGACTGTGATCATAGTATAACAGATATTACCTATAACTCCTTGCCATTACTTACTGACCCAAGTGACTCTGAGTGCAAATTTTATGACCTTCATGTATTCAACTCTCTCTTGACTAGCAAAACAATCACCCCAGCTTGCACAGTTCATGGTAATGTTAGAAGCTTAAAAAAGAACTTCGATAAACTTGTAAACTTTATCTCTGACATGAAAAAATCTCCAGAGATAATAGCTGTCTCTGAAACAAAAATTAACAAAAAACAAACCCCTTTCTTTCAAACAAAAATCTGTGGATATAATTTTGTACATGTTGATTCTGACCAAGAAGCTGGTGGTATTGGAATATATATAAAAGATAACTTATCATTTCAAAGGCGAAGCGATATATGTAATGATTTGAAAGATGCTGAAAGCTTGTGGATTGAAACTAATATTGGTGGCAGGCAATGTGTTCTTGGGGTTATTTATAGACACCCTAAATATGACTGTTTTACTGATGATGTTAGTGCTATTTTACACTATCTAAGTGACAAGAAGCTGCCATATATTATTTGTGGAGATATTAACATGAATCTTCTACAACACACAAGCTCATCAAGTGTACATAAATATATTGAAACTTATGAAAGTTATAATTGTCAACAAATAAAACCAGGCCAACTAGGGTAACAGCAACTAGTGCATCACTCATTGATCACTTCTACACTACTTTTGATTTGGAAAAAGTAATCCCTGGAATACTTATCAATGACTTGTCAGACCATTTACTAATTTTTTTGCTAATCAAAACAAATACTGCAAAAAGTAAAATACATGACAAGAAACCTATCATAAAACGTGACTTTCCTAACTTTGATTCTGAATTGTTCCTTCAGACAATTAGTCATAACTTTTAACATTTACCTCAAACTGAGGGTGACCCCTGCAAGGATCTTAATCAAGTCTTAATAGTTTTGGGTGACAGTCTCAACCAACAGGCTCCACTGAAAAACTTCTTTAGATCAAAAAAGAAACTCTCCCAAACATTATGGATAACAACTGGTCTTTACACATCAATCAAGAATAAAACAAAATGTATAGAACTCTGGTTCGAACCAGATTCTCAAACACAAGAGCTCATAATCATTATAAGAAATACAGAAACAAGCTTAATCATATCATGGAAATGAGTAAAAGAAACTACTACCAATCACAATTATATTCCAACAGCCATAATCCCCAAAAAACATGGAAACTAATAAATTCTCTTATTAAAGGCAAGGAAAAAGGTTCAATGTCCCCCAGATGAACTGATAAACCATGTAAACTAACAACCTACCAACGACCCTATCCACATGGCAAATATCTTTAATAATTATTTTGTATCTATTGGCAATCAGTTGGCAGCTGCTATAATTTCACCCACTAATAAGCAATACCTGGTCTCATGGCATGGACCCCAGAGATCATTTGTTCTTCATAAGGCAACCAGTGAAGAGGTAAAAATAATTATCGATAATCTACTAGTATCTAAAAGTGCAAGAATGAATGACATCTCTATACACATTCTCAAAATATGTAAACAGACTTTAGCGCCATTTTTAGCACAGCTCTTTAAATTTTGAAAGGTGTGTAAAATCAGGCATCTATCCTGAATGCTTAAAGTGTGCACAAGTAATCCCTATTCATAAAGGAGGTCAAAAAATCACTGTATAAATTATAGGCCTATATCCCTGCTGTCTCCATTCAACAAAATTTTTGAAAAACTAATATATACCTGCTTGTACTCTTATGTTGAACAAAATAAGATGTTATCTGACTCGAAATATGGATTTCGCAGTGGACTGTCTACATCAATGGCTATCTATGATATTCATGAAAATCTATTGAAAAATCGTGAAGAAAAATACACTACTTGTGCTATATTTTTTGATCTTTCTAAAGCGTTTGATACAATTGACCACAGCGTACTCTTACACAAACTTGAACACTTTTATGGAATTAGAGGCATACCCTTAAAATTGTTGACTAATTACTTACAAGATCATCAACAGTATACTGCGGTTGAAGGATATAAATCAGATGTTCAAAATATAAACCGCAGAGTGCCTCAAGGTTCAACACTTGGACTTCTATTATTCGCCGAATATATTAATGATTTACCCAAAGTTTCAAGATTTAGAACAACCATGTTTGCAGACGACACCCTCCTATCTATCTCAAGCAACAACCCACAACAATTGAACACACTAGCAAATGCAGAACTGCAAAAGATAGATAACTGGATGAGAATTAACAAACTCTCTCTGAATTATAAAAAAAACACCTTCATGATAATTAAATGTGACCCAAAACCAGTAACATCATTTTCAATTGATATTGGCAACAATCAAATTGCTTAAACTAATTGCACAAAATATTTAGGAGTAATTCTAGATGATAAATTGTCTTGTTACCAACACATAACCAACCTAGAAGATAAATTAGCACGAAGCCTTGGAATTTTTTACATGACAAGACACTATCTGACTCCTTCTACGCTGAAGTCAGTTTACTTTTGTTTATTTATAGCCACCTTCAATACGCAATTGGTCCATGGGGATCAATGCCAAAAACTACTCTAAATCATTTAACTGTCCTACATAATCAACTTATTCAAGCCATGAATTTTGCCTCCTACAGATCACATGCAATTCCACTTTACCACCAATCAAATCTGTTGAAAATAAATGATATTTATCACCTTGATTGCTAAATTGATGCATTCTTTGCACAGTGGCAAGCTCAGCTGTCACAAACTTCTGATGATTACTTTGTCCTAGTTACTTCAGTTCACACTCACTTAACTAGGAGGAAAGCCACCCATGGTAAAAATTTCTTGCACTCAATTTCAAGCGAGCATAGCAAAAGATTAATCAGGTATCATGGACCTAAGATTTAGGATTTAGTTGATAAATACATTGCAGCTACTATCTTCTCTATTCAAAAAACGTTATCGAGCTCACTTTATTATCTCACAGTATGCAGAAGACACAGCATTCTAGATAGACGTGCAGATTAACATTTTTTCTGTCAAAAATGTATGATAAATGAACATAAAACTAAAAAGATGAAGTTAAATTTTTTGTGCCATTCTACAATGTTAGTTACAGTAATCAAGTCATGAATACCATCTTACTTTGTTTGTACCTGTTCTGTGAATGAAAATCATTTTAATTTGTTTGTATCTGTTTTGTGAATATTATTTTATTTTGTTTGTACTTGTTCTGCGCTGCTGCTGTTAGTGTTTTGCTTTCTTGTTGTTTCAGGGCAATGAAGAGGAGCAACCACCAGCTTCGACTCAGCAGTGGCAGTACCATCTCTAAGCAAGATCCAGATGATCATCTGGTCATCCAACCAGTTTTGCTGCTGCTGTATAACTTGCCCTAGACAGACTTCTTTTGAGCTAATGTTTGCATGGATATGAGAGGGTTATGGTAATCTGGACGGAGTTTCATTTTGGCTGGGTTTACACTTTCTTTGTCCAGCTCAGTTCCTTGTGGAACTGGTGCACTCTAACAAGAGAAACCAGTTGCGACCCAACATCCCCCGTGCAACTGTGTGGATCATCCTGCAAACATCCCCCTTCAATTGTGTTGCAAGTGTTAACTTTGCGCATGGCCCTTAGTTTCAGTTTCATTAACTTAATAAATGTGTCTTTAATGTTAGCTTGGTTAGGGACACCTGATGTGATAACCGTACTGTTTTTTTCGGTGTCCTGGCAAACTATTTACTATGAAAATGCAAATGCAATATCTTCCTTATCGGCAATGAAGTTACTACAGCTACTGCTACTAGTAGTTACTACTACTATTGCTTGATTTTTGACAGAGAAATAGCATACAAATGCAACATAACAGTAAAATGAGCAACTTAGTGAGAGAATTTTTGATGCGTTAGCTTGCAGACACCCTTCCCCCAAAAAAATTTAGAGTACGTGAAAGATCAGAACCGTAATGATGATGAACTGCAAAAAGTTACACGAGTGCAATACTCTGCAGCAGGCAACAGCGATTAGCGACTTTGACTCAGTTGCTCCCAACAGTCACTAAGACAATTCGACCACGACGTGGCGCAATTTTTCATATAATATTAATAATGATATTTTATAGCGGACTCATGGTCCATATCACAGACACAAGAGCACAAAAAGTGGTTAGCTATACATCAGCGCACATTACAGAAACGGTGTTAGCACATGACCAACACTGGGAGGAACATAGCAGTTTATCCTCCCCACAGCTGTATCGTCATTCGCAAAAGCACAGAAAATGAATAACCATACTGTAGGGCATTACACAACCGGTGTCAGTACGTGTCCAGCCTTGAAACGAGCAAGACACTTTCCCAGCACTTCTTACTTTTTTATGCTTGGTGTGTACACAGTGTCCACATATTTACTACACAAAAGCAATACTGGTGAGACGCAAACTCTGAAACAATTCACAGACAACTACTGCAT
>Ga0210059_1005982_pt1 | contig 19539 bp, 8 predicted proteins | sample Ectturendosymbi2_FD_188042 | JGI IMG/M metagenome (GOLD analysis project Ga0210059, IMG submission 188042) | Ecteinascidia turbinata endosymbiont from Florida, USA - Sample 2 (SPAdes) (version 2) | ecosystem: Host-associated > Tunicates > Ascidians > Unclassified | place: Key West, Florida... | reverse complement strand
GCGAAAGAAGACAAGTTTTGCGCAGATAAGTTTGATATGTTTATTAAACTTTGCAAAAATGAAGGAAACTTGGACGTGAGAAATATGCTTTCCGACAGTAGAAAAAAGATCATAGATCAAAACAAAGCTCGGCTGAGACATGTAATCAAGTTTGTCGAGTTTTGCGATAGTCAGGAAAGAAACAAGATGGCAGGTTAGTTGGAAGGATCCCCAGTTTTCGTGGTGAGTGCAGTCAATTGTTTTTCTACAAATTACGTGCTTTCCTTGACTATTCTTATCACAAGCAATTTTTCCTTTTCAAGGCTTTTGCTTCCATAACTTCAGCCCCCCCTTAGAAAAATCCTGGCTGCGCCCCTGCCTAGTCATAATAACAAGTAATAGATGGTTTGGTGAAGCTTGAATGGTTTGCTTCTGTGCTTAGTGAGCACGTTCGGATAAAACTGCATTGGTAGAATATGCTTTTGTCCCATGACACATACGATATTTCCAAGTGGTTCAGCTATGCTAGTAAGCAGTGATGCCTGATAAAAAAATTTCCCTGGTAAACCAAAGCAATACTGCCAAAAATTTTCACGAGTGTGGTTGCAAGAATTCAAAATTAGTCTCGGTGCAGAAATGGCTGATTCAAGAAAAGCTTATTGCAAAGTTTGCAATATTACTGTATTATCATAGCGAAATATGTGAACTTTAAAGGCATACTGTTAGCAAAAAGCACTCAGACAAGGCCAAAGAACTTTTTTCGTTCTCCCGAATGTGAACAGCACAAAGTTTCGAGTTACAAAGACCAGATTTTGAAAGTTGTAGGGCTGAAGCTATGCTCAGTCTGTTTATCGCCGAGCATTGTTCTACTATATAAACAGTAAAGACACATGCGACTATTCGAAAGAGATTGTTAAAAACTGTGTATTATACACAAAGCAGGTAAGCTGCACTTACGTTGCTCAAAATGTCGAAGGAAAGAAATTGTGGGCCGAAAAGTATGGTGACCAATATAGACACCCTCTGTCTTTGTCCGGTGGTAGTGAGTGCAAGACGAAAACTTTATCTTTTACTTTATACGTTGATTTTAATCACCTCAAACATGGCAGATTTTTCAGAGAATTTCACTACGTTTAGCAGATTTTAGCTGAAAATTTGTGACAAGATTTTAGCAGAATCTAGCAGTTTTGTTGACACCATTTAGCAGATTTATGTGACAACTATCTGGCAAAACTGTTGTCCATATTGAGCATAAGAATTTGTCATAACACGACGGAATGATCCAGAAAGGTAATATTTGTTTGAAAAGGGGTTGCACGCCCCAGTTTGATCGAATGCGGGGTCACACGTCCGGGTTGACCGGAGGTCGTGGTCGGCGTCCCGGTCACTGACCTTTCTGTCGCGCGGGCAACATAACGGAGTGAAAGTTGTGTCATGAAACGTGAAAAAGCAAGAAGAAATTTCTGATTGGGTTTCAGGAAAAAAACGCTGACCACTGCTTTTTTCCTCACTTTATTTCTAGAAAAAACACGAAATATTTGTTGTGTATGTTTGAGCACGGCGTGTACAGTGGGTGAGTCATATGACGCGCGAACCGGTGTGTAAATAAGTTGCCTGTCTTGAGGTTCGTGCTTCACCGCTCTTTTACTTCGACACGACCACGCTATGAACGATCTGTGTCTGACAACAAACGCGATATTGCTCTTGGTGCAGTAAAGCGTAAGAAACTAGATAGAACGACCAAACGAAAAAACTAACAGACATTAAACAAACTTACAGCACTTGTTTCAATTCCAGATTCACTGAAACTGGCATGACGGTTATTCAGATTTTAACCACTTAACCTACGCTTTGACACGGCGACACGTCTTGAATTAACAAAATCGTTGCCGCACTTTTGATTAATACACTGGAAAGTAACCAACACTATTGTTTGTTTCCGATTATAATCTTCAGAAAACTTACAGAAAGTCAACTGGTGTGCCTGTGATTGTAATTGCAGTGTTCAACAGTTGTCCTCTCATGTAGTCGTATTCAAGGATCTTATCCTGGAAGAAACAAAGCGCATGCTTTATTCTACGTAACTTTAATTGTTTAGAAACCTACAAATGTAAGCAAATTGCAGTCTGCAGGGCACAAAACAATAAAATCAAAACAAAAACTAAGCAAAGCGTAATTCAATTTTGCAAGCAAACAAATTGTACCTATTGTATATTCCCGAAACCTTTAGATTTCTGGAGAAGTGCTTTAGGCATGTACCAAATTTTAGTTCAGCGGGGAGTATCCGTGCACAGGGTTGCCAGATTGGCCTTTTGTAGACCAAATGTAAGAAATTTAGCCTCGTTTCAAGTTGGTTGGCCTAAAAATTTTAGTTGGCCTTTTGGCCTTTTTTGGCTTCATCTCAAGTTGGCTGGCCTTAAACAATGTGTTTGGCCTTTTGGCTCTTTTTTGGCCTTTTTACGCTGAAATTGAAGGAAAATATTGCTATTCCATATTTTCGGAAACACATTTGCAAAATATTTGTAATAAATGCTATATCAGACGCCTGCATTCTGATATTAGTAATATTTGAGCGATGATAGATTCGAAATTAAGTTCTTGCGTAATCATTGGAAGTGCGTGCACTCACTGCACTCTGTAGTGTCTATTGCGTTGTAAGCACTAAACAGTCTCATCGCTTGCGGACAGGTTTGCGTCTCGGCGATAGAAATGCGATAATTACGTCGAAGTGGAAGGGCTCTTATGATTCTGGTCGTAAGTACAGGCAGGAGTGAATGGGAGAGACTTTCGTGCAGAAAGCAGCCGATGAATCAGTATGCAAACTGTGGCACCATTGTACCCAAAGCGTGCAATTTCACAAACCATGAAAAGTGAGGGAAGATCAGTGCTCCAGTACAATGCCAAGCAAGATTTAATCCTAATTTCGAAGAATTTTTTTTCATATTCTTGTAATTTAGATGCTTTTTGTGGAAAAGGAAAGGCAATACCGCAAATAAAGTTTGGCTTTTTTCTGGCCTTTAAACAGTCGGTTTGGCCTTTTTCTGGCCTCTTTTTAGCATTGTTTGGCTTTTTATTGAAATTTTCAACTGGCGACCCTGTCTGTGCAACTTCTGTTCAATTTGCGATCTTCTGTGTGATTTTTGTCAGCGTTCAAAATAGGTCTAGAATTATTATCTTGTCCCGCTTGAAAATTAATGAAAATTTATAATTTTCATTGTAGCCATAAATGCTCGACTTCCTCCTTATTACGTTTCAAACCTTCTCTATGTTGTTTAATTGTCGTTGTCAAATTAAAACTCTGACGAGAATTCACTCAGAAATGTTTTGAAAAGCAACATCACAACATGATTGCCCGCCACACCTCAACAAAGTTGCGTTTACCAAATTAATGCGAAAAGTGTAACTCATGCTGCCACGTTAAGTAAATTAAGTTTTCCCCCTCTAAAGATGGACAAAATATTTTGCAAAAAGTTTGTTTTGAACAAGAAATAACTTTCATTTTATACTGTATGATGCTGTTGTTGTGAACGGAACAGGACTATATGGCCACCCTTTTGGCAACGATTTATTGGCGCCCCAAATGCCACTTTCGCTTATCTGCTTGATTACTCTTCCGCACACGTCGTTGCTTCTAGAATCATGTGTTTTCCATCTTGCTCTGCTGTTTTTCAATGAGGCAACTCGTTAGCGTGAACTCTAAAGACAACGTGTGCGCTTGCTGATGATGCTGATGCTGAGCCTATCGCTTGATTTCAGGATTAAATGGTTTTCTGACTTTTCTTAACGCTGCAAAAAACTTCCCTTCATTTTCTCTTAGAGCCCGTCTCAGAAATGTCTGAAAAGATTCTTAGCAAGAGGGATAAACCCAGGGGCCGATCCAGTGGAAGGTGATCGCCCCAATCGCCCCCCTAAAACCTACGGAAGTAACTTTATTCACCATGATTTTGTACAATTCGGAAAACAGCATTCGCAAAGGCCATTTTGCCGTCCATAATTTTGTCGCAGCAGTGTTGTGGAGTATGGTTAATCTCTCTTACAGTAGTGAACCCGTAACAACTACCAAATATTATACACTGAAATCGCCCTCCCCCTAACTTTACTTGCTGGATCCGCCCCTGGATAAACCAAACATTTCCCACTATTCCTAGTTTATCTATACGCTTTAGATAAATGTAGCAAAAGTGAACCTTTGTTAATGTTTTGGAGATAGGAACAAAAAAAGAGTTTCAAGGCCGGATTCAGACTAAAAACTCCGAATCAAAAACTCAAATACATTGAGTCTGACGAGCGTATCCTAAACATCGTAAACGATCTTGACTCATGGGCACCCAACGTGTTGATGCAGGGTGCAAAGGAGGCTTTTCCTGAATTTTCCCAAATTTGCCCAAAAAACTTGTATGCGACAAACTTTCCCCCTATAAATTTTCCGTAGATGTTGGTCCATTATATTTTCCTCTACCATGTTGCGCTTGCAACCCATCACCCCCAGTTTGTACATCCCTGAAGGCCACCACTTGAAGTTTTGCGAGGTCTGACTTATAATTAGGATATACTTCGAAGTACTTTATTTTTGATTGCACTCACTTGTCAGTGTCGCTATATAGTCGTCTCCAAAAGGCGGCACCAAAAATACCCGATCCGTTGTGCATAGTACGTTAAATTGGAGAAGGACACTCCATCATATTCACAAAAAACACCAATGCAAGTTAGCTGCAAGGCAAGACTTTCTTTGTAATGTCGTGTTCAGTAACGTGAAGACCGAGGTGTTGTAGTCATATTATACGAGCAAGTTTTTTTCAGGGAGCGTAGTGCATGAATTCGTATCCTTCAAAATACAAATGTTGCTAGCATGTCTTATTAAGATAACGTAAACGCATACCTCTCTAAGCGTGTTACCATGAATGTGTTTAAAGAATTTTGTCTTCACTGTGTGCAAACTTTGTGTTCGTACACACACCTACCACCATAACTACAAAGTCATACGAACCTCGGCACAGAACCAATTCAAACACTTCATTTTATCAGAAAAATATAACAACGTTTTGCTCACCATCTGGTAAGGTAGTTGATTGACAGAATGTCTGTCAAATAAAACAAAATTAATTATATAGAACCTTGATGAAACAAATATTAATTTTAACAGCAATACTCACATCAGTGTGTCGTCTACATGCAACTCTTTGACATTTATTCCTGTAGTGGTGATTCCTTGAATATTTCTGGCGTCTACACGATTGTTAAAATGTTCGAGTCGCTTTCCATCCCAAGTGGGTAAAATTTTATTGGGTTTCACTTCGAATTGCAGCTGTCAAACATATTAGACGCATGAAGCCACTCGATTATACAGCTTTGCTCCAGGGTATCGTAGGCGGATCCAGGGGGGCTAAGGGTCTGAATCCATCCCCTAATTTTTTTCAGATACATTTTTTGATGGATGGTTCCAGACACAGAAATGTCCATTGAGGTTATTTTCTTGGATAGCCTCTAAATAAATCATTTCTTGCACAGGGATAAGGATGAAAATATTAAATGCAATGCTTATTTTGCTGATTTTGGGCAGTCCGGATGTGTTTGTTTCAATAAAATGAAACTTCTAATAAGCAAGTTTTCATACAAAAGATATAGTCCCAATGCTACATAAACGGCACGTAAGTATTCAAACTCTTCTTTCACAGGGGTAAAATTGGGCTTCTTGTGGACAAAAGTTGAATAAGCAGTAGACTATACTACATTTTTTCTACAAGCTTTCATGAATGAGAGCAGCTCATTTTATTAGTTAAGCGAAGACTCAAAATTACGCCACAACAAACTTATAATGAAGTAAACTACAGGCAAGGTCAGAGCGCTCAGTGACGGCATAAATTCCATAACAGCAAACTTAACCGTAAAACGTAGCCTACGTGTCAGTTATGCTGAAAATGAAGTGAGCTAGATTGGCTGTAGGCTATGTTAAAGATGACTACTGATTAGCATCAGACCTACCAGCAACAATTTTTGGTCAAAAGTTCAGCTCAGCACGAAATCATTGCCATTCTGAAAATGTTATGCTATAGGTTTGTCTATTGTCATTTACAATACTGCATTATGTCATAGGGTACAGCTAATAATTCCGTCCTGCAACCTTTAAACGTTTTACATGATAATATAATAAGAATAATGACATTTAGTAAATAGAGTTGTCATGTTACTCCTTTATATAAAAATCTTAATGTGTTGAAACTAAATGATATCTGTCGGCGTCAATTGGCAAAATTTTTTCGTAAACCACATAATGGTGCACTGCCAAAAATCTATGACAATTTCTTTCAAAATATTTCTAATGTTCATTCTTACAAAACCAGAGGATCGTTTCTTAAACTATAAATAGTTTTTTGCACAACCATATACAACCATATGCTTTTTAATGGTAAAATCTGACTTCTCATAGAGTATAATACTTTCGCTTGCTTGTATTTTTCGTTTTGTGAATTATGTGCTTTGAACAGTTTCTTTTTGCGTTGAGACGCTTATAATATATTTATGCATTGTGGCACTGTCTTTGTTTTAACAAATTGCTGGGGCGCTTCGAGTAGATAACTTCAGGGTTTTTGGCGTCCTGGTCGTGAATACATTCTAGCAGTGTTTCTTCTCGCGTTGCTATGTTGTATCGTAACAAACAAACTTATATAAAGCGAAATCAGACGCTTTTTTGTCGCCCACATTCTGCTGTCTCTAATGAAATTTTTCCCAAACTACTAATGAGCAGGAGAAGTTGGCCATTGACTCACTGCAAACTACAAACTTCATATTTCCCGCTGTGACGTGCTGGAAAAATATTGTCTGATCATTTTCGATGCCCTTGTGATGCAATAAACACCTTCCACGGCAAAGTGCCTCATTTATTTCTTCAAGTTTTTCGGTATGTTAGTCTCTACGCTTACCTAGCGGCGTAGCCAGCCCACAAATTTGGGGCGGGGAAGTGGTTTGACTTTATGCTAGCAACACTATTTTGTTTCCGACACCGCCTCTCATAGCACAAAATAACAAGAAACGCTAGAAATTATCCCCATGCCTCTACACCTCTGCGCGTGCCCCAAGCGTATTTTTCGGGAAGGAGAGTTGTGCTTGTTTTAGAAATAACTATCCTTTATTCGACCTTCAAATTATTTTCTATGGTCAAATGATTTTGATAATCAATAGCATTTTGTTTTAAACAGTTTGTGATTGATAGATTTCTACTGATTGGCAGGTATTTTTGCAAACAAATTTCGCCATTTTGGTTAGGCAATCGCGATGTACCGTATATGATAAAAATCGGAAAATTTTCCGAAAATAAACAAATTTTCTAATCCGAATGTCATGAACTTCTGTTCCATGCACATCTGCAATTTTCGAACACAATACGGCATGGGTCTTGTAGAGATTGCCAACAAAGGTTACTGGCAGCATTTCGTTTTTTTCGTGTATTTTTTGTGTCACATTTATGCCTTCCCCACGTTTTGTTTCGGCGCGGACCTGTGGTTGTTTTGCTAATGATACACTTTTTTCGACGATTGACAAGTTACTTTTTTTAGGTTAGATAAGTCCGAGAAAAATTGCTGAATTGTTGTGAAGGCCGCTTCTGCTCCGGAAACGTCCCAGTAGGCCAGGGAAATGGTGAGAATGCGATTTGGCCAAAATGTCTATGGATATTAACCGTGTTTGTTAAAAAAGATTACCTGAGCAGTTGGGTTTTCACCACTATGCAGTCAATATATATCCAAATGAATTTGTCCCTGAGCCTCCCCCCTAAAAAATCCTGGATCCGCCTATGAGCATGGACAAGTGATTAGAAAAACACACTATATAGAATTAGGTGCAATTTTTCAACTGATTAGCATAGTACTGAAGCATTAACATGCTGTAGTTTTTGCTACGACGTAACGCAATCAGCACTCTGAAAGTGGTTTTACTAAAGCCGTTTTTTTTGAAGTGCTTTAGGGATCCGATTTGGGTTCCTAGAATTGAAAACCGGGTCCCTAGGATAAGAGAAAATTATCATCGGGTCCCTAGAATCAGAGAAAATCGGGTCCCTACAATCGGGTCTCTACAGGTCCATACCGGGTAGAGGGTACCTAACATTTTCCTTAAAAAAAAACCTGTTAGAGCGTATAACTTTTGGAATGGAGTGAAACTCGAAAGAGTTATAGTAAACACTGACTATTAGTATTGTTATTTTTTCAATTCATAGTAAATAAGTTGGGCATATGTAAATCTAGTTTTTAAGAATGTTTCAATGGAATGCATCAGAAAGAAGTAGTTTTATGCAAATGAATACCGCTTCACATACTGATTTCGTCACGCCTTCCGCCTTGCAGGCACTTCGAACTAATACAAATGAGAACATTTTATTGTTTTGATTATGTTGATTTTTCTTGCAGTATATCCATTTCACCCCTAGCTTTTAAAACCCTTTAAGTCTTGCGTGCGCCACTTTTTTTCCAAGATGCTCTTCCAGTTTGGAACTCCACAACTCGCCGGCCGATTGAATTAGATAGCCGTTCAAACCATCGACGGATTTGGCAAGACTTCTGGTTTAGACTCAAATAAAATTTTTGTTTTGGGTTTGGGGTTTCTTGTACGTGACGTCATCACGGGGCATGTTTTCGCGCCTTTTTGCAAGTCCCGCAATAGGTGACCTTGTTCATTTTGGCTAAAGGCTATAAATCGCCAGCCGATTAAGCTGGAGAGCAGTTTACACCCTGTAAAGACTCGGAACGTCTTGTAGTTTAGAAAAAAAATTGTTTTGGTTTTGGATGTCGGGTTTTTGTTTATTTTTACATGATGAGAGTATATTTATGCACATTTGTTCACATTTGGATGACGTCCTCCGGCCTTGGATGCCAATGACATGAGTCATTTTTGAACACATGTTTTTTGGAAACTAGGCTATAATACGAGTCTTTAGAGGATTTGGTTGACTTTCTAGCGTTTCTGGTTCCACAATTATGGCCAAAATACCCCAAATTAATTAGGGAATTCCTGAAATATTTTGATTTGTTCATCATAACTTTGTAACCAGAAACGTTAGAAAGTCAATCAAGGGCTGTAAAGACTCGTATTATAGCCTAGTTTGCAATAGAACTTCGAAACACGAAATAGGATCATTGGATCGGCTGATGACGTCATTGACAATGCAAAACACACCCGATGATGACGTCATCGACCAAAAACCCAAACCCCAAACTGAAAATTTTGTTTTCATTCCAAGCTACAGACTTCACAAGTTGATAACGGGCAGGGGCGGATCCAGCCAGTAAGTCTAGGGGGGGCGATTTCAGTAATATTTGGTGGTCAAGTCTCATTCACGGGTTCACTACTGTAAGAGAAATGAAGTATACTGCACAACACTGCTGCAACAAAACAATGTATGGCAAAATCGCCTTATATCGCGAATGCTCTTTGCGGGATTGTGCAAAATCATGGTGAATAAAGCTACTTTCGTAGGTTTTAGGGGAGGCGATCGCCCCAATTTTCTCTGAGAGGGCAAATCATACCTTTCTTGAAACTTGTTTATTTTTGTCCAAAATTGGGTTTTTGCGCCATACTTTTGACTCCAGGTATGCTAGAAAGCCAATCAAAAACTCTAAAGACCCGCATCATGGCGTAGTTTGCAAAAAAGACTTGAGCCAAAAAATGGCTCGTTGAGTTGGCGCCCAGGGCCACGTAAACTTGGCCAAAAAAACGAAAACATGCCCTCATTATGACGTCACCCACAGAAAACCCCAAATGATAAAAAATGATTTTTATCTCAACTAAAAGACTTGTCAAATCTGTACAGGGTTTGAACAGCTTTCTAGCTCAATCAGCTGGCGAGTTATGGTGTTGCAAAGCTCCGCAAAATTGTGGCTCCTGCAGGACCTGAAGGATTGTACTTCACATACTGTCTATACTTCCGGCTCGTCACAGTCACTAGAAGTCCCTTTCAACGAAATATTGCAGCCACCACAACGTCAAGTACAGAAAGAGCTATCGAAAACATTTATCATTACATTGAATGCGGTAGTCATCGGACACGCAGCAATCACGTTGGTTTGGCACCACCGAATGCAAGTAAAGCATGCGTCGATACTCACGGCGCAAATTAGAAATTTGAGTACACACAACGAAAACAAAAAGATGATGCGCATATTACAATTGTAAATGTATGCATTTAATAGTAAACGATTGGTTTAAATATTTTGCTTATCTCACATAGATTTTGCATACCTTGAACGAGTTCTTGCTTGACCAAGTAAAAGGTCTTCTCATGAATCTTTCTTCTCGTTGCCAAACATTGTTTACCAAATTGTTGCGAACCAGAACTTGTGCGTCAAACCGAGGGTTGAAGTGATAAGCGATATTGTTGAGATTGCTATTCACCAAAAAGTTTATCGATATCCTGTCAAAATTCAAGTAAATCGAATAAGCATAATTTGATGATAGATGTAGACTATACAGTTCGTCTGCAGCATCTTCTGTAGACAACTGTATATCAAAGTTGTAAATGTTATCTACGCATTGTTTAACTTTAATTAACTGTAAAAGTCATTCAGTTTGACTTCAAACACTTTTCACAAATTGATCATTAGTGAAATGTGTTTGCTGCATTCAATAGTTCGAAGATCCAAGTTTGGGTAACGATAACAGACAAACATACTTATTCTCGCATGTCTTACTGCAAATTAATTTTTGCCACGATTACAAGAACTTATGTAGATTCCACCGGCTTTATTTCTATTAAATGCTGAAAAGATTGTCATGCTAAATTTTATAAGTGGAATCAGTTGCGTGAAACAGCTTCAGGCGAATGGTTTTTAGTTTGGAACGTGTGGATAAGCAATTGATTATACAATATGATAAATTACGGGCTGTACAATTGAAATCACTTTTTCTCTGGTCTATCAGTTTTGCACGACCACTACTAACAACCTCTTGCATTCTTACTAACCAATTTCTGGTTTGCTTGTGAACATATGACATTGTTCAATTACGAGTTACAGGCAGATGTTGAATCCATGCTATCAAATCAAACAATCCAGAGCTGGGAGCAAGACCACACGGGCAGCTTTTTTTGGGTCAAAAGTTGTTACGAAATCTCGACCCTCTGTTGCTCGTACGTATTACCTGGTCATCTTCGATACATTGAAAAAAGATCCTGTATATAAAACGAGTAACTCACCTTGGAAGCAGAGGGTTCCCGATCACTGTAACGACTGTGTTTAAAAGTGGTTCAGTTCTGTAGACCAGTTCTAATGGATACAACTAAAAACAAATCAGTTGTTTTTTTTAGTGAAATAGTGCATTGCGATCAAAAGTATTATGATTTGCACCATAATGACCAGGAAGCATTTTTTAAACGCACAACGTAAACAATATCCTAATCCATACGCAAAGAAGAATGACACAAGTTCGATAATGAAAATATCAATTGAGATTTTATATTTTACGTCAGGGTTTTTTAAGGTGTTTTAGGGACACGATTGGTTCCCTAGAATTTAAAATGGGCCCCTAGAATCAGTGAAAATTATCATCGGGTCCCTACAATCAGAGAAAATCGGGTCCCTAGAATCAGAGAAAATCGGGTCCCTAGAATCAGAGAAATCGGGTCCCTACAGGTCCATACCGGGTACCTAACATTTTCCTTAAAAAAACTGTTTTACGTACAATATCTAGATACAGAAAGTTTCTGATGAAAGAGAATGATTTAGAAGTAACACCAGAATCTGCTAGTTTTTGTAGATACTTTTATCTCTCAAAAATTGAAAATTGGTTCAGACTTGCAAATACAACAATAAAAATCTTAAATATTACAAATAAATATATGCCTACGTGAGAGTTGATCTAAAGTACGTTAATGAATGCATTTATTGGAAAGACTTTAGAAGCTTACCTCTCTTCCGCTCTCTGACAACACTCTGGAAATAAAAGTTTCCACGTAAACTTAATATACAGCAAAATTAGACAGTAAGTTGCATTTGCATTGTTTTGCTGTCAGGGAATGCCTCGCATTGTAAAGTTTATACTTTGACTAAAGGAGATGTAACTTGAATAAAAAGATTGCAACCTTTGGTAATCCAATTTCGGAAAGCAAAGATTTTACAAATGTTGGGTCATCATAAACGTCTATTCTTTCCTGGGAAAAACGTATGCATTCGCTTGCATGCAACTGGTCGATTTTCTGCTGCGATGTCTTGTTTTGAAACTGCACTCAATATTTGCAAATCCTTCTGTTCGTGTTTGTATTTTATAAATTTTATCAATCGGCATGACAATATGACATGCAACGTGACTTAGCACTAAATATCTGCTGTTTAATTTGCTTTCGGCGGGTGTAGAAAATCTTCGCTTTTCATTGCCGGAAATTGCACTCTTTGTTTTTTACATAGTATGCAGCACTTTGTCAATGTAGCTATATTTTCAAGCTTGGTCACTTCATGAAGCATTTTTTAACCTCTAATAAATTTCTTTAGGTGATTGTCATAAGAAGCACTAAAGGAGATTCGAATCACTTCGCTGTTTGATAGGTTGTTCGAAGGTGTCTTTATAATGTTTGCAAATGTCCAACATCTATTTTTTGACTGAGATGATTCATTAGAATTGTTTAGTGCCACATATGGCGCAGTTTTGAAGGATTTAGCTACAAAAAACATGCATTTGTCTCCAACATTCTTGCTTACCTCGAGCCAGCAATTGTGCCATGTCGTCCTGCTCGCAACACGCTAATAATTATCAGTATCTTCAAATGCATTATTTTCTCTTCAGGGGATAATTTCGTTACAGTTGAGCAAAATATCAAGCAAATAAAGCTATAACGTGTCACCTCAACCTGCGAAAAGAAAACAAATGTAGCAAATGTACTTGTAAAAATAATTAAAATGCTTCGTCACAAGAGCAGGACCTATAACGTGTGATAAACGCCGGATTAACAATATTAGCAAATGTAGCAATTGCTAAGGGATCCCGCGCTTTTGGGGGCTCCGCGGTCTTTTGCAATAAATCTTATATTTAATATTTTTTCAGTCTAAGAAGTCAGTATTTTTGATAATTTTACATGAGTAAGCGAAGGTGTTGAGTTGAACGCTGTCTGTGCCCAGAAATTCTTGTTTGATTCGTTCTGTACAGTAACGTAACAGAAGGCATAAGACTACGGTCAGCTGTGTTGCAATTTTAGCTGATTTTCTGCTAAATCTAGCAGAATTTTCTCAGTTAGCTTTAAAATTTTCAACCTTGCAGTTAGCTGATTTTCTAGCAGGCTTCTACCAACCGTTAGCAGAGTGTAGTTGGGTGGGAACGCGTTCCCAGAACTAAAGGATAAAGGTGCTTTTTGCGTGTGAGGTCATCTGAGCGATATTTGGTGTTAGTTCGGGTTTAACCTCAATCAGGGGTGTAGTGTGGTGGGAACAGCCTTCCCATACTTATTTTTTTAGCACTACACCCCTGTTTAGCATGTAACAAATTCCTGACCAAAAATTTATTTCAACAGATTTTCAAGATGAAAAATTTTACACCTTCTTAATCAAATAATATATTTATCTTCTTTATGAGGTTTTTAATTGGGTAACAGCATGACAAATCACAACCACCTGTCTGCAATTATTAGAATTTTTGTTCTGATTGAACGAAGCTGGTTCATGCAGATAATTGTATCTTAATAACTAATAACAAGTATTTAGATGGCTTGGTGAAGCCTAAATGATTTGCTTGTGTGCTGAGTGAGCGCGTTAGGTTGAAAGACAGCATTGGTGAATTATAATATATATTTATCCCACGGCATGATATTTCGAAATGGTTCAGTAACGCTGGTAATTAGTAATGTCTGGCAAAAAAATTTCTGGTAAAGCAAAGCTGCCAAAAGTTTCGATATATGTGGTTGCACGATTCAGAACTAAGTTGGCTCAGTGCCTACTAGCATGGGCGTCCCTAGAAATTTTTCCAGGGGGGGAGTAACGTCGACATTTCGCTTATCCTTTTTCAAACTGCGAATGATGCAATGCAAATGGACCTTCACAAAATGCTTCACCCTTTCTACACCGCAGGTCCGTAGCTAGGGGGAGCAGGGCAGGCGAAGACCCCTTACAAAATTTTTCCTCCCCGTCTAGAAAAATATGTTGGACATAGTTTTAAAAATTTGGGCCCCTCTCAGAAAACTCGTCGCCCCCAGGTGTCCCAAGCTGGTTACGGGCCTGCTACCCGCAAAGAAAATTCCCCATGAAAGCACGAGCTCCATTCGCCTTTTTGAAATCGTATTCAGGTGGAGTTGTATTTGAGTTTACGAAAAGGTTGTAGACTACTTTCTGTCATCCTTTAGCAGCTTTTGCTGAATAGGGGTATCATCCAGTATCATTATTATTGTTAACTGCAGACAATTGAGTCTGAATTGGACTTGAACTATCCACAACTACGTTTGCGGTGCTCACATTAGTCTGGAATGTGAACCTCACTTCTCAAAATTTAGTCTGACTCTGAAATGTTTTTTACGCTTTGTCTATCAGAAATGCTTTTTTTTCATATACTACTTAATATCCATTTTCGAGCGCTTTCTACAATTAATTCATTATTTCAGAATAACCTACGGTAAGAATATCAGTAGCGGTTAAAAAACACGAAAGCTAGACACTCACATACTCTTGTAAGCAATGATAGGTAGACCTGTAAGGTGACAACGACTATCGAAAACTTACTACAGTTAGAACATCACGCAGGCTTAAAAAATTGCGAAGATTAATTATGAAAACTCGCTAGAGCAAATACAGGTTTGCACTTGCTCACTCAGAAGTCAGAACTAAACCTTATGTATATTTCCACTCTGCAAGCCTGCATACATAACAAGCCACGCAGTGTGCAAAAAGAAAACTGCATAAGCGTAGTTCGATTAAGCCAGTGTGGTTCGACTACAGGCCCGCTGGCCACATGTGGCCCGCGGATAGAATTTTTAAGGCCCGCGAGCTTTCTCAGTGTTTTTTCTTGAGTATATGTTACACTAGGTAATTTTAGTTAGAACAAGCACAGCATCTTTTTAATTAAAATGTACAATATTAACGGTGTTGGACTACTAGACTGTAGAGAGATTCTGGAAATTGGTCAGCAAAGATAGGCTTCCCAAACTGAAAGATTTCGCATAAAAAATCCACTCGAAGTTTGGAGCATACTTTCTGCCATAGCAAGCCAAATATGAAAATAGAAATCGAATTGCAAGCGAAACACTGTACAGCAGTCTCAGCCTTGCGACAACTGACATATTGGGTTTGATATAAGAACGATAGTGTCAGAAATCTCCACCACAGGCATCCCACTGATAGAGATTTGTAATAAATTGCTGTTTGCTGATGTGCAATAATTTCAATGTGGATCTGTTATTTTACAGATCATTTTGTAAGAAGTGGCCCTTTTGGAAAATAGCCCGTGGGTCAAAACGAGTTGGACCACGCTGGATTAAGCTATTCATCACGCGCATTGGTCACACTCAGTTTCACACTAAAAATGGGTATTTCACACTTGTGAATGCATTGCTATATATTCACTCTGGCTTCTTTTCACACAGTATGAAACTGCGTAGCTTACCGCTATCAGCAGTCACTGTGTCGCTGCATTATATCTGCCAAGATATCTGCGTTCAACAGCAAGCAGCAACATGCGGCAAAACGCCTACTATCCTAACTTGAAGTGAACCATGGTATTGTTACGCAATAAAGACCAACAGCAGAAGAATCTGCTCCCAAGTTCGGCCACGCCGTGGACCAGACATAAGTGAACTGCAAGCTCCCTCCTGCATGACACCAGTACCGTGAAACTGGCTCTTGTGCAGTGTGAGTGTCTTACTGGCAAATGAACTGTCATTGCAAGAATAAATCAATTAATCGAAATTGAGCAGCTGACTTTACGTTTTCTAGAAAATTTTGTTTCTGGGTCCAATTTCCAGGGGCGGGGCAAATGCCCGTTTTGCCTCCCTCCTGCAGACGCCCATGGCTTCGATGATTATCATCGGATCACAATCAAGAAAGGGGCCAGAGATGGTGGCAGTTTGATTGTGCAAGGAGTAGTCGGCAGCAAGTTGCATTTGCTTCAGCCCTCGAGCGTAAGATGTCTCACAAGCAGCTAAGCAAAGAAACGTTAGTACTTTTTGTTGAAAGGTAACACGAATAAATTGTAGAAGCAGTCTGGAAGGGAAAATATTGCAAGAGCAATACTAGGCATCACTCATTCCCAGTGATGCCACTGATCTCTGTCATTTCAGCATCAAACTTTTCAGGTTTCAACATCAGATTTCAGGTATAAATGTCGAAAAACGATACAAGTCCGTGCCTTGTCTTTTCAAAACTTTCTTTATATAACCTACAGAAAAAGACATGATTTTGTTTAAATCTAGAAACTAGATCATATAGATTTAACTGCAAGTTGCAATTCCACTGATGGTGCGGTAGCAGGAGTAACCGAAATATCTGCAAAAATGTCGTTCACATCATTTAGTTTGAGCGTCAATGTCATAACAACTGCAAGTTCTTTTTCCAAACTGTTTGTCGTAAAAAAATTCTTACTATCAATGAATCATTCTACTTCTTCAAACTGATACAGACACTTTGACATTACAAGTTTGGTAATGCAACAAAGAGCATTGTTTGTCTTCAGTTATTAGCTTCTATCTTGCAGAACACATGAGAATTGGAGGCATAAGCGTTAACACCTTTTTCTGCCATTCATTTTTCCTAAGGAATGAAGAGCGTTTAGCACAGTGGCGTAACTGACGAGGGGGGCAAAGGGGCGAACCGCCTGCTGGAAAGCTAAATGTAAAAACTGGGCCCCTACTTACTTTATATTTCGATATTAGTACTCTTTTAGTTTTCAGCAGGTTTTTTTGCGTCTTTCGTAGTGTTTTCCGGTGATTTCGGGTTTCAGTATAGACATCCATATCCGGATTCACTATCACTTCTCCACTTTTTTTCTTCCCCTTCGGTGGCCAGTGGGCCTCGTTCAGCTAAATTTTTGCCCCCTGGCTCAAACCTCTATTTCCGCCACTGGTTGAGGAATACGCTGAAAACGCAGTGGGTTTTCTGGCCAGTATTCCCCGGCAGTGGCCAAAAAGATAAGTGACAAAGCACACCATCCCATTGTGGGTTCTAATTTCAATCTTTTCACGAAAACAGTCTTAGAGCAACTTACAATGCTTTAATCTTACTGATCAAACATCGCAGTCACTCTTCTCAAATTAAAACGCACGCTTGTTTTATTGATAAGTCCAACGGCAAAACTGCGCTTACTTCTGCAACGTTCACTTATAATTCACTGCGTTGCAGATACATTGAAAACTGCAGAAACTATACAACTTCCATGTTCATCTAGATCAGGGATCGGCAACCTTTTGCTAACTGTGCGCCGACTCAAAGGTTTCAAATCATTCAGTGTGCCAACAGCGCACGTATTTTTATACAAGTCAAGGTCAATATACCTTCTGCGTGAGTCATAACAGTATCGATATGTAAAACTTGGACCTTCTGCGTGCCATCAGAAATTTCTTCGCGTGCCAATTGTGACACGCGTGCCGTACGTTGCCGACCCCTGATCTAGATGGTTCAAAGTTCCTGCTTGCTCTATTCACTGCTACTCTAAACACTTTAACAAATGACTAACCAAACTGAGGTGGGTCTCAATTTTGAACATGTTGGACTTATTTCGGCAGATCCTTTCTGCAAACCAACAAGACGTCTTAATTTGGAAATCAATTTCGCAGTACTTTTTCTCACTTTTTCCACAATGAAATTCGGTATTTGGGCCTTCCGCAAAAACGTCAAAGCTTTCTTCTGGGTGTGGTGTTGCGAAAGCTTTGACAAAGTTTTTCTCGACAGTCACGACTGCTCTCACTTCTAGTTTGCACATTTAGGTAGTGAACCAGCTGGTTGCCGTTACAACTGGTTGCCGGAGCATTCCGTATAGAAGTGTGCAAGGGGGCACCACAGGTATAGCATTTCAACTCCCGCAGTTCTGCTAGCTCATCGCAGAACATGGGTAGTACTATGGGCGTCCGCAGAAATTTTTCCAGGGGGAGGCAAACTCGACATTTTGCTCATCCTTTCCATGTTGCTGACGATGCAGTGCAAATGCACGTTCACACAAAGCTTTGCCCTTTCTACACCATAACGAAAATGCCCCCTGCTACGGCAGCAATCGCAAAAATCGCGCTTCGTTGGCGCAGCAATACTTTTTTATCATTCATGGTTCTTTTCACACTGCGCAGCACAAAATTACGAAGCTTACCGCTATCAGCAGTCACTGTCTCGCAGCATGCCAAACATGTCTGCGTTCAACAGTCACATGTGGCAAAACGCCTACGACCGTAACTTGAAGTGAACTTTTGAAGATTTGTTGTCATCATGTTAGTTCAGAACGTTGATCAAATTGTGTTCCTTGATTCGGGTTATTAAATTTTGGCGGTTCTGTCCAATGTAATTTGACCCTCACGTGCATGTTAGTTTCAAATTTTTAAATTCGGGCCCAAAAGAGCCAACCTGGCAACCCTGCACTAGTGTTCAAATGCAACATGCAGTAATACGCCTTCTATCGTAATCGTAACTTGGAGCGAACCTTTGAAAATTTGCTGCCATGACATTGTTACGCAATAAAGACGAACACCAGAAAAATTCGCTCCCAAGTTTGGCCACGCAAAGGAGTCGACACGAGTGAACTGCAAGCTCACAACTGCATGGCACCAGCATAGTGAACCTGGCTGCTGTGCAGTTTGAGTGTCATACCGGAAAACACAGAGGCATTGCAAAAATTTAATCAATTGATCGGAAATGAGCTGCTCACTTGATGTTTTCTAGAAAATTTTGGTGCTTAGTTTCAAATACAGATACGCTATAATGCCAATCAACAGCTCTGAAGACTTGGATGATAGCCTAGTTTCCAACAAAAGCTTGAGCCAAAAAATGACTCGTTGGGTTGGCGCCCAGGACCAGGTGACTTCAGCCACAAAGGCGCGAAAACATGCCTCCATTGTGACGTCACCCACACAGAACCCCAAACCCAAGACGAAAATTTTTTTTTTAAAGTACACTAGAAGACTTGCGGATTCCGTAGATGGATTGAACAGCTCTCTAGCTCCATCGTTTGGCGAGTTGTGGAGTTGCAAACTGAAAGAATTTAAAGGGTTTTGACAGACGAGAACACGTTTGCTATGAACAGTCTGTTGTGAACAGGCGGCCTGTTAGGAATGTGGTCTGTAATGAACGTGGTCTGTTATGAACATGATCTGTTATGAACGTGGTCTGTTAAGAACGTGGTCTGTTATGAACGTGGTCAGTCTTGAACAGGTCTGCCATGGACATGGTCTCTTTCGAAGGGTTTTTATGAGTGCTCTGTTATGAACAGATCTGTCTTGGAAGGGTATCGGCTATCACATTATCCAAGATTGTGGCGAAATTTTCAGAAATAGTTCAAAAATACCATGATGAAAATGCAACAAAAAAGATGAAAATGCGACAAAAAAGATGACCCACAAGTTTGGGCTACATCATTCCCCATCTGATAACTCTAACAAGGAAAAAAAAAAAGTTAAATCCGAAGGCA
>Ga0210059_1005981_pt1 | contig 19540 bp, 11 predicted proteins | sample Ectturendosymbi2_FD_188042 | JGI IMG/M metagenome (GOLD analysis project Ga0210059, IMG submission 188042) | Ecteinascidia turbinata endosymbiont from Florida, USA - Sample 2 (SPAdes) (version 2) | ecosystem: Host-associated > Tunicates > Ascidians > Unclassified | place: Key West, Florida... | reverse complement strand
CCCGCCACAACGTTTTAGCCTGCGGAAGCAAAATGATTGCCCGCGGCAGCAATCAGAAAGCATCTAAAATTTCCTGCAACTTATCAGAACAATTGTTAGTGCTGATTGCTTAGGCTAGCTTAAGCGAGACTTGCTTCTACTTCACAAAGAAGGTACGGCCCTCCGCCAAACGTGGCCTTCTCAAAATGGCCCCCGAGCCAAATCCATTGCCCACCCCTGTCTTATTCCATTATGCTACGCAATTTCACGATTTGCAACTAACACAGGAGCGATCGTGCGACGCCGCGACCAGGGCTTACTTTCGCATGACGCATACGTTGCTTCGCAGCCTCCTACGAAAGCTCCAAGGTCTGCTCAACCCCCGGCAAGTGTATAATCTCAGCAAAGGAGGACCAATGCCAGGATTGAACTTTTTTCATGACGTTGAAGGGTTCCGGGTGCTTTGCTGTGGCGGGGATGGGACGGTGGGTTGGGTGTTGGATTGCATTGGTGAGTCCTGCTTCAGAACGTTAAGTCTTCCTTTGCCCTCAAAGCACAACCTGAAAACTTACATAGTCAAACGTTACGAATGTTATCTGTATATTGTGACAGGCATTCCATCCTCTGTGTACGAATTAATTGTTAACATTACTTATCTAACATGCAACTTGGAGTGTTTGAGGAGTGGAGCCGGAAAATTGTGTTTTTATAGCATTGGCATTGCTCCGATGCAATGTGCAGTGGGTATGCTAATAGTCATTACTAAGCACAGGCCCTCAGGGAACCAGAAGGATAAAACTAAAACAAGTAGTATTAGAATTATTGTCAAGTTCTTTTCGCCTGGCAAATGTGTATTTCATAATTTTTTTTCCTTGGAATGGCATGAAAAATTTGAAAATGGAGAAAACCAAAATGCAATAAGCAATCAAAAAATGCACCTGAAGAAATACTAACATAATGGTCACTTCCAAACTGTATCTGCAAAAATCGAATTCATTCTCCGCTGGAAAGTCATTGAAATGCATTTCGTAGCATTGTTTTAATGAATTAACACAGAAGATCTTAATATCCCGTTTGTTTGGAAGTGGTGCCTACTTTTGTCATTGAAAAAAGGTTTTGTAACAAACTGTGCGTTGAACTCATGACTTCAATTCAGTTTTTTCTATTCTTGGTTCACAAGGATTTGGTTTTAGTGAATTTGAAGCTGTTCCAGCTCATCTTGTAGCCAAAGATTTATCAAAAAACATTTGGTGGTGATACTGGCTAAAACTGATTGCAAGATTGGTCTTCACCGTAGCGTTTACTAGAAATGTTACATAACGCAGCAATTTCGCGATCACCAGCATCCTGAGGATTTTTTGTCTAAGTTGAAATTTTCAGTATATCCAATAGTGTACAAAAATAGCTTTTAGCATATTAAGATTTTTGACACGACAGCCAGTTAAAGACTTTGAAACCTTTGTCAAAATAACCGGTTCACAAACTTCTGAAAATATTATACTGCATGGATTTGAACTTCTTCAGGCAATGGTGGCTTTCCAAAAAGTATTGAATGAGTGGCGAATAAGTGGCAGCAATAATTAAGTCGTGCCCTGACATCACAAAACGACAATCTCCAATAGCAACGGTTACTACTTGTTTTTATTACTGCAACATGTTTTTTAACTTTGATGTTCGACCCTGCACGTCACAGTCGGTTGTGACGTGCAAATGAAGCGCAACCAACCAAACTTCATTTTGAAAACTTATCAACGGGTGTTTACTGTTTACATTTTTAAAAATGCTTTGTTTTTTCTTACTTTGATGCTCTGGTATCCAAGAAAGTGTTTATTACTCCATCAAGACAAATACTATAATTTTTCTCATTTGGTGAAACTGTAGAGATTACTGTAGTGCTGGTGAACAGGTCAGGAAATCGAAACTTTTATCGAAGGATTAACAGAAAGATAGATGAGGAACTAAGTTGATTAAAGCCACTTGTAGTGCTGATTTATAACTTCAAGTAAACAACCAGTGGAGTATTCAGGTTTGGGAGAAAGATTTTTTCACGCTATTCATTTCCGTTGTGCTTGGAGAACTTTCTTAGTCGGCGCATCCTTTAGCAAATATTTCCTGTGAGCGAAGAGAGGAACCGCCGTCGCCGTAACGCTCCGATTGAAGGCTGTCAACAACCGATGTTGGTTTTACGTCAACGATTATTTTCGTTCTCAACATGTTTTCATCATCCACTGCTACGATTGAGTGATTAAAAAGCTGAACAACGATTTCCGGTTATGATAATATTTTTGAAAGTTCAGCTCTATTCATTTTTATTTTGCTTCAATGCATGTTTCCTGCAGTTGCCGCCTTTAACTTGTTCAGACCTAAGTGTCTCGTTGAAAGGTGGCCTGTGCAGGAGTTGTCTCGCGGTGATTCCCCCGACGCGGGATTTTCAGGCACTTCATGCTAATATTTCGTACAAATTGTAAATACATTCATCCATTAAATCGAGCTATAAACCAACCAGTTTTCAACCTTACCTGTAAATTGCAAGTTTATTAAGATTGCTGATTTGGATCGAGACCAGCTAACTACTACAGTTCGTACAGAGAATAGCAGAAGTAACAGTTAAATGAAGAAAATAACATCACTCTGTTTTATTGTCGAAAGTGCTAAGCACTCTGTGGTTGTCAAAAAATGCTGCTGGGAAATGTGAGTAAAGCTGTGGTTAAGGCTCCTTAGCATTGTTTCAGAGTTGTAAACAGGCCTCATTTTGAAGCCCGAACTCGGGCCTAGCCCGACATTTATTTTTGAAGCTCGATTTAGGCCTGAAAGCTAAATTTACCGAGTGAGTCAAGTGATGCGCAACTGCGGGGTATTGTTGGCGTGGCAAGATAAACATGACTAAATAATTCGCAACTAATCATTTTTCGTTGAAGAGTTTAATCAACTTGATTGCTTCAACAGTAACTGGCGACAAAAGTTTCCGTCGTTACGAAAATCTTTTGTATGCAGGCCCGAAATTGGCCCAATCATTTTGACAAACTTAATCCCGGACCCGGTCCGACCCGAAAAGCCCGGCCGGACTTATAACTCTGTTGTTGTCATAATGGCATTGGCTCTAAATGACCCTCATACTTGGAAAATAATTCTAACATACTCCAATATGTGAATCCGATGCTGGTATGTCATTTGCATACTTTGCAAGGTTTTGTACGTTACCAAAACTTTCATATAACATGCATTATTAGCAATTCTCCGCGCGCCAATTGCAACAACTTGTTTGCACAAAGCAGTTTTAAATAATAACCGAATACTACATGACTTTTACTATAGGTACTTTCTTTAATTAGCCAGTCTACTATGATTTCTCACTTAAATGAGCACATGATGAACATACTGGCTTAAATTTACCACGTCACAGTTGTTTTTGAGATTTTTTCCACCAATTAAGATTAAAATGAGGAAGTATAAAGTCGCATGAACTTTACCTCAGGTGCGAATCATGGAATGACGTCACAATCAGTATCTAAAGACATTCCAAAGTGACAAAACTCTACGTATGAGGACCACAGATTGCGTATTGTTTTTTCTTGTTTTATACAATTCAGGGGCGTTTTCAGTTAACACTTCTTGTATTTATTTTCAGATAAGAGCAAATTAAATCAGAGTCCCCCGGTTGCAATACTTCCGCTTGGAACCGGAAATGACCTTGCTCGCTGCATGAGATGGGGAGGAGGTGAGTTGAAGTGTGGGGCCAGTTTCGCGCATAAAACGTCATTAGCACCAGAATCAGGGGACACTGATGTAAGAAGGAAAATCGGTTTCAATTGTGTAAAATTGACGCTACTCGACAATTGGCCTGATTGATATTCAGTCGCAAGACTTTTTTTCTTTTTTTAAATATTTCAAGAAAGACACGTCGTTTAACGAAACAAAATAGCTAGTTGTGGGAATTACATGGAATCTGGAAAGCGTTGATTGAAGTGGATGTGTATATAAGAAAAACAGTGACAAGCGACACAAGTTCATGTGAGAAAGTAGTTTGAAACATAACAAGAAAATATGAAATACGCTGTTTGTTATTTAGGTGAGAAAGATTACCATCGGTAAAGCTTACTTGATAAACAATTTTCAGTGTGTGGCCTGAAGCCAGGTGCGTTTGTCAGTATTAGAGCAGCTGTTAAAACAGTTTGAGTCTGGAATGTATGTTGGTTTGTTCTCAGTTTCTGGAGAAAAATTGTTTGCAAAAGTGCGCATTCCAAAATATATTTATTTATAAGCTTGCAAGCAGTGGCGTCGTGTCCGTAAAAGCCCAAGGGTAGAGGCCCCCGAAATTTCTAGACCACAGTGTTTTTCACAATGTCTTTCGATATCCATCATCATGACGAAAATATGCGACAGGCAATTTTTTGGCAATGGCGGTGCGCGAAGTTGGTGACTTGTCTACTCTTCATGTCGAAAAATATTCCTGGACCCCCAAAATGTTGCTCGCGCGGAGCACCTGTTTGCGAGGCATGAACATGTAGCTTGGTGTGTCTATCACGAGGAGTGCGGTGGAATGCTGGATCAATCTGAACCTGAAGCATCGTCAGGATCCTGTAAATGGGCTGGAATCTGGCGCAAGCCGACCATTTATCTTCCTAGCAATCGGCTTCGTTTTATCATCAAGTACATGTTTACGTCATATTGCATTTCTATTGTTTTATTGATTGCATCACAAGTATGTTAGAAATGTCCTGCTCATCGATCGCTGTGGACAGCTTGGAATGAACAACTTTAAAGCACAAAACTTTACAGCAGAGAGCATAACTGTCAGTTGATATTTGATAAAAACCCGTTGCATTTATTTAGAAAGTTTATGTTAGTCTGTTGGTCAGAGTTTCTAACGCATGTGGAATGAAGTCTAAAGGAATGATTCAACCCTCCCAAATTAAACCGTACATTTTCTTAACGAGTTATGTCACGATCTTGCCTTTGTTTCATTTTTTAGTATTTCACTGTAAACATTCTCACCACGCTGTTTGACACTTTTTGCACACATAAGTGTTTCAGCGACCTGGCAGAGGTACCTTGTAATAAATGTTTAGCCTTTGTCAGAAACTTTTAAGCTTGGTCGTAAAAGCGAATGACGTAATAGAGGTGGGTATTGGGGGAATGGGGGGCTGAATTCATTACTTCGTTCAAATTCAAGCTCACGTTTGGGACGCTTACCGAAGATATACCTCTACACGGCATTGCATTCCATCCCCCCCTCATCTGAAAGTGAGGTCTGTATGCGCTGGGGTGGTGGCGTGGAGTGGGAGTCGTACCGGTACCATGCAAGCTCTAACGACTTTCTGTGACAAACCAGATAGTTTTTCCAAAATTTGAATTTTTAAAATGTTTTTGTTCCAGTCAGGTCCCTCCGGCAGGGCTATTCACAAGTGTACAGTCATCGCTTTGGAAATGTTGCAAAGTAAGGAGAAAGGTTAATGATGCCGAGCATACACTGAGGCCTTGAACAATTCGCAAAATTTTCACGAAATGGTGCAGTTGTGGGTTTTGATGTCCTCTTCACTAGTGCGGGTCCCTCAGTTTGGAAGTTAGTGAGAACCCTGAGACACTATGAAAATATGAAGATAGCTGTAGATATTCAAGTGTAGTTGGCATTGGGTCCATCTCCACGAAAGGGAGAAAATGGAAAGAGTGACGGAGTTCAGATCACTTGACTTATTTCGCTGCAGGATACGAGACCATACAAACGTCAGCTCTTTGATAATAATGCAATTGCATAAGATGTGGTATTGACTAAAATAAAGACATTTTAAAATTGTTCGATACATTTTAAATTTCGGTGCAGCGGTCTGTGCTAAATACTGTTGCCACCAGCTTGCATTTGTTGCATTGCCGGAGCTTTTTGCCGTCAAACCAGTAGCTTTGTCTATTCAAAACTTTTTTCAGTTAAAAGTGAAAATTTCCAGGTCTGAAGTAAAAGCGCAAACTATCTTCTCAAGAACTCATCCTGCACTTTCTTATATTATCGAAATTAAACGCCTCTGTTACTATTCAGGAAATGAATCACTACTCACCTGTTTAAAAATTTCAAAAAGTGGTGCGATACGCCTTGAAAATTGTGTTGAAATTATAATGCTTTGTAGAATTCCTCCGACTTTATTTTGAAGAGGTTTGACCCGATTTCTAGTTTTTGAAATCTAAAATTGCAGAATAACTGGTCGCAATACAAAATACTAGATGTGGTATTCTGCAAGAACAACCGGAAGTGACGTAAGAGTTGCTTCGCATTATACTTTATCTGTATCTGCATTCTGCCTGTTCTTCAGAAAGTGGAATTCTACAAATCAATTCTTTAACTTCTGTGGTAGCTGCCGTTATGCTAAAACGTTGCTACAGACTTCCGTCCACGGCCACTGCATTTGCGCAGATTTTTGTTGCAAAAAAAATAAGAAACATTAAAAAAATCAACGTTTTACTTCAGGCTACGAGGGAACGAGCATGTTGAAATACCTGCAGTTTATTGAGGGCAGCGAGTTAGTAAAGATGGACCGTTGGTACCTTGATGTGGATCCGCATAAGAATGTTACTGAGAAAGGAGACCCGGTCCCTCTCAACATAATGAACAACTACTTTTCCATCGGCGTCGTAAGTTGTGTTTTTTTTATTTTTCATTTGCAGTCGTGAAAAACAATTTAAAAATTCATTAATTTTCATCTCGCTTTCCTTATGGGGATCGCGGGGCAGCGACCCTAAGAGGACTCGAAACATCTCACGATCAACAGCAAGCTCAAGATAGTTCTTCTGGCTCCAAATCAATAAGGGACTAGGCAATGCCGGAGATGTAGTCACACCTGGTGCTTGGTCGACCTCCGGGCCGCTTTCCCGTGGGTGTGTTCAGCAGGGCTTGCCTTGACAATATTTCCTGGGTCATTCTGGACACATGGCCGAACCAACATAGCTGGAATCTCTCTATTCGGAGAAGTGGTTCGACATTCAGGGCTTTAGGAATTTCACAGCTGCGCACTTGGTTGCGAAGTGTCACGCCGTGAACCCTTCACAAAAATCTCATCTCGGCCGCTTGCGGTTGAGATAATATTCTTTCAGTCGTTATCTAAAGATTAATGACCATAGGCGAGGATCGGAACAAGACCGATTTAAACATTGACAGCTTTGCGATGTTTGAAAGCTTCCGTTTTGTGGCCACAGAGCGATAAACCTCAGGCAGAATTGCGTTTGCTTTATCAATCCTTGTATCAATTTCCTTGTTCCGACTTCCGTCACTTAGTTCGCTGCCCTTGATGATGAGGTAAAATGACTGATCCTTGCAGGAGACGGGCACACAAATTCATTGGATGATAATACGATCAGAAAATTAATCAAAAGTATTTAGTATCAAGATCAAATTGTGACAGAGCCAGGCTATTTTGTTGAGGGATCTCGAATAAAAAGAAACAGACCTGCCATTCTGATTAAACGTCGAAGAGACTGCAATATCCGATGCGTCGGTTTCTACAGCAAAAGGAATATCTTCATTTATAACACTGAGCGACACTTCGGCAAGTTCCTTTTTCAACGCTTGGAACGATAACATGGCTTCATCTTTTAGCGGGAAGCTGGTGTTGTGGATTAATCGTTTAACCTTATCAGAATACCTAGATATCCACTGGGCATAGTAAACGAATAAGCCAGCAATTCGTTGCTGTTCTTTGCCGTTTCGTGGCTCAGGATAGAGACATTTTACACGGTCAGGATCTGGCATCAAACAACTTTTAGTGACTCTATAACCCAGCAAATCAAGCGTGTCCGTAGAAAAAACACATTTTGAGGGGTTAAAGGTCAAGCTACTATTTCTTGCGACATCAAGGAATTCGTTCAGGTTGCGATTGTGGTCCTCATGAGTTCTTCCTCGAGGTACGTTACTTCGCAGTTTGTACGTTTGATCAGGTCATTCACGATCCGCTGGAAGCAAGGGACGGCATCAGTCAACCCGAACGGTATCCTTTTCCATTGCCACAAAGAACCATCCGCTTGAAATGCAGTATAGATTCGGTCAGCTGGGGGCAACTCTATTTGATGATATGCGCTAGTCAAATCTAGAGTTGAAAAAAATTTATATTGAGCAACACTGTTAACATCCTACGTGCGGGGCAAGGGATAAGCGTCAAGTTTCGTAAACCTGTGTTGATAGTTCGGCTGTAACTAGTTGCCATGCGCTTTTCATGGTTCTCTTAAGTTAATACCAGAGGTTGCGCACACCAGGATGAGTGGCTTCCACGAGTCCTTCGTCAAAAAGACGCTTTATTTCCACAGAGATGAACTGTTTGTCAACATTTGAATTCCGTCTTTGCTTAGTGGCGATAGGGTGACAGTCGTCGCGTTGGTGTTCAAACAGGCGGACTGGAGCATTTGTGGCAGCAGCTTGTTATACATTAAGATCCGAAGTAGTCCTTGATCCACCGAAACAAATGTTAACATTTTGGTGACGTCGCATGAAGTCTTGACCGAAAATGACGTCAGTCAAAGATCTCTTAGACCTGTCGCTCGCACAATGCGGTATAATTGTCCGCGAAGTTTTACAGTTACCTTACAAGTTGCAAAGTTGGCGATTTCAGGCCTTTTCCTGCTAATCCAGCACAGTGGTCACTTTTCTCAAGTTTCAATTTCAAACGCTCCACAAGGCGGTCACTTAAATGGCTCAGAGTTCATCCGATGTCAACAACAAGAGCATCAGCCTCGACACCAGGTTGCACAGTCCGACCTTTCCAAAATTTCCGACTCGTAAGGAGTCGGAGGTTTTTGGCTGTAGTCGGATTCCTCACAACACTGGGAGTCGGAGTCGGATTTTTTGTCCGATTCCGACTCCGGATATCCAATTGGATCATTTTTTACATCACACTCCAAAATTGGGAATTCCTGTTGAAATGGTACAATTTCTTTTGAAACTTTTGTTGAAACAGAGATTTCTTGCTGTGCACCACGATTTCCATTGATTTTAACATCCAAATTTCATTCCCTTATGTTAAGGAATCGGAGTCAGAAATTTTGGAAAGGTCGGAGTCGGAAATTTTGGAAAGGTCGGAGTTGGATATTTCACATCCGACTCTGCAACCCTGCTCGACACCGAAGGCAGACACAAGGATATTTGTGAAAATGCGCATCTCTCGGCATTCCTCTTTTATTTCCACCAGCACAGCAGTAGGACACTTGCTCTTGGAAACCACATGAGGTGCACGGCAAATCTTGTAAAAATGTCCTTTTCTGGCACCTGAAACAAAACACATCGCGAGCAGAACATTGGTTGCGTGGGTGACGTTTCTTTCCACCAGGGTTGTGGAGTCGTAAGGAGTCGGAGGTTTTTGGGTGGAGTCGGAGTCGGATTCCTAACAACACTGGGAGTCGGAGTCGGATATTGTCCGACTCCGACTTCGGATGTCCAACTGGATCATTTTTACATCACATTCCTCACTTGGGAATTCCTGTTGAAATGGTACAATTTCTTTTGAAACTTTTGTTGAAACAGAGATTTCTTGCTGTGCACCACGATTTCCATTGATTTTAACATCCAAATTTCATTCCCTTTATGTTAAGGAGTCGGAGTCGGAAATTTTGAAAAGGTCGGAGTCGGATATTTTACCTCCGACTCCGCAACCCTGCTTTCCACAGTAACCACATTTCTTGCAGAGAGTTGCGGCGCTGTCAATGTCGTGTCAACCCTCATCTGACTTACAATTGTCGTTCTCCAGAGATGAAGCAGCAGTTTGATGAACGAAAGAACCTTGAGGGGAACCAGCCCTAAACAGTTCAGCATTCCTGTGCGCAGCTTCTAGGGACCGCACTTTAGAGATCATGTTGTCAAGTGAGAGATTATTTTCTTCCAATAATCGCTGTCTGATTTCATTGGATACAATGCCGCCAATGAAAGCATCTCGTATAACTTCTTCCTTGTGTTGCGAAGCAGAGTCGGAGAGAGAATTACAATCCGTGCTTAACCTTTTCAACTTCTGCACGTAATGATCGAGTGTTTCTTCGAGTTTCTACTTGCAGAATTTCAGCAAAAATCCTGCAAAAACAGGATTCGGTGGTTTCGCGTACACGCCTTGCAACATATTTACAGCGTCATCGTATGCAGTAACTTCGCGTAAAAGCTCGTAGACGCCGGTATTAACATGATTCACAACCAAACTCAGCTTATCTGCATCGGAAACTTCCCCGAGACGGTGAACATAAGTGGCAAACGACCTATACCAATGCAGCTACTGCCTTTTTGCGTCTTTGCAGTGAGGATCCGCTGCGAAAATCTTGGGGCGCAAGTCTCTGATATCTACGGAGATTTTAAGTTGATCAAAATGTTTTGATATATACACTTATCTAGCACGACCTAACTGAAAGATTTGATCAACTGAAAAATACAATACAACTATCTGAGGCAATAGTTAAGATAAAATGAAAGTTCACATCAGTATTCGTGTCATAGTCACAGCGGAAAACAAGTCTTTGCCACACAGAACACTCCAGTCAATAAACTGGCTTTGCCGCACAGCGACACCATCAGGACACACGTACAAGGCCAAAAGCGTCTTGCAAGGCGAAGTGTTTAGGTAAGATTTGGCAATAGGCTACAGCAGCAATCAAAAAATATGTTACAAGTTTGTGTAAAACCGAGAAAACACAATCTGTCTCCAGGGCCGGATTGAAGGGGAGGAGGTCCTGGAGCAATTTTCACTGGAGGTCCCTTATGACGTAATTCATGACGTCATCATTTGTAAAATTTATGTTTTCACTGATTCGCAACGTTCTCTTGCTTTTTCCGCTAGTCGAGAATGTGCTTACCGTATTTACTGGATTTTTAGTCGCCCTTGATTGTAAACCGCACTTGAACAAAGGTTGCCTAAGCCTCTGAGGTCCATTCGCGACGTTCGCGTACTTGTGGATTTCCTGTTTAATCGGTTGCCCTGGTGATGATGCTTTCACCACTACACCTGCCTGCTCTTCATCATAATCCCTCCTGTGACGGATGTGCACGTGATGCTGAAGAGAATCGAACGCGAAAGAAGAATTTGGTCGAAAAAACGTAGCCAAGGAAAGACTGAGCGTCATCTAAACCTTTCGATAAAGTAAAGAAATAAAAATGTAAGCCGCCCTTGATTGCAAGCCGCATGAAATTATGAAACAAACCTTTATAGGCCGCGGCTTACAACCGGTACTCAACTCCACATATAGTTAGCTGCGAGAGGAGAGTTTATGATATAAACACTAGAGCAGTGCTTCTTAAGCTTTTCTCCATCACACCCCCCTAAAGTTATTTTCCTTTGGTTCACGCCCCCCTTACTTTAAATAAGTTGTAAAAACAAATGTATTTCTTGGTGAATTTCTTTAATTTTAAGGTTCTGTAGCAAACACTAAGTCCAGGGTTTTGTTAAGGCGTTTTAGGGACCCGATTTGGGTCCCTAGAACTGAAAATCGGGTCCCTACAGGTCCATACCGGGTGCCTAACATTTCCCTTAGAAAAAAAGCTGCTAAGTGTGTAGAGTACAAACACACACAGTCTGCACAATGCAGATTGGTAAAAACAGACACAACAGAGCAATTCATAGCGAGTTTGGAGGTAGAACAACAGGGTTATAGACACTTTCGTAACATTATTGTTCAATAACCCGTAACACTTGGTACAACACTACATCTAGAGTAGGACACTGAGTCCTAACCTGGTCAAGGCCAGGTAAAGTATGGAAGTGTTGTGATCTGCACACACTCAAACGAAAAAACACTGCAACGTTCGAGCACTCAGTTACAAAGTAAAATGCGGTTGTAGTGTTCAAAATATAAGGACGAAGATAAACAATCTGACTGCATCAAAGCACGAAACCACACGTTGTTAGAATTTCTGCATCGTTCAAGAAAGTGGTATATATTTTTTCACCATAGGGCCTCAAGATAGGAATGTTGCATTGAACCTGATGGCTACTAACACTCGCTCGCCACGGCAGGCTATATAGAGCCCTGCACCCAAAATTATAGGCCACTGATTGTTTGATAATTTTGTCCAATATTTGGTGCAACATTATTTTGCAGTATTAGATGAAAAACGCTTTCTTTTAAGCGACATTGTACAAGATTTACCGGTAGTCACAGATATGCATGTTCCCGCTCTAGTCCGCATGCTTAATGTGTTGCGGTTGCTTGTTCTAGACTTGTGCAAACCTTTGCAAATTCTTTGTTTTTTATTCACTCAGCATAGATTTGCAACCGCACACTACTTCGCAGAGCGAATACAGATCACTCTGACTAATTGTATATCGGTTAAACAACTGGTTCCCAAACGCTTTCGAGCCGTTACCTTAATCAAGGTAGCCATTATGTTTTATATTACCCTCCGCAGTGATCACTCATAATACAGAACAACATTATGGTTCCGCGGCACCCCAGAACCCCATGGGGGGTGGAAATTTTCCTCACTTTGGCAACCATTGGGTTAAACGCTATAACCGCGTTTTTGCATAAGATTCCAGAATCTCAAGTCATTCAAACGTGAAAAAATAGCACGGTTAATCGCACAAACCGGATATTTCAATAGAAATGTTATTTTAATTTTTAGATTTAAACATTTATTCCGCGCCGCTCTAACGTGAGTAAAAGACACGGTTCCGAGATTAAGCAGCTGAGTGTCGCCATTGGGATGGCCAGAAAGCAAAGTTACTCTGTCTTTGGTCGAGAAGTTGACGTCGTATGATGGTCTGTAGCTGCCAAGCCGCATTTAAAAACTTATTCTCACATTCAACAATAGTGTGGCTCAAGTGCAGTTGAATCGTCATAAATATACATTGTCACATCACAGAAGAACACGGCGGGAGTAATGTAGAAACTTAGTACCATGCAGGTGTACGGCCACATTGCAGAAAGCTAGAAAGCTCGTCGAATTGCAGAAAGCCAAATCGGCATCACACGCTGTGTGGAGCTCCATCAAATGTGACAACGGCACAGGTGTTATTGTTAAAGGGACTTGTAATGTCGACTAAACAGTCCCCCTAGTTGAGCCCATGAATGTTTGCATGCAGCATCGAATTCGGCCTGCAAAATTTCAAGATACTTAACCCCGACTTCCATCTCTGCCGGAACAAAACCAAATAACATGTAGCGGCGTAAAATTAACACTGGCGTAACGTTTGAAAGGGACACACATTCCCGTTCAAAAATGTTCTATGTTGTAGACCATGCAAGGACTCGCGCCCCCCTAGAATTTTCTTGACGCCCCCAGGTTAAGAACCACTGCACTAGAGTGTATTCTCACCAAGAAAAAACACTGGCTATGGAAAGAAATCCTTTCTCAGCAAAGAATCAGACACTTTAAGATCTTACAAAGTATATATTTCGCCTACGATGTAGGCATCATCAGCTCTGCGAAGTGTATGAAGTATAGAAAAAAAAGAAATATTTCCACAGGCTAGAGAGTGACTTGACAAGAAACAATATTCACCCGAACAATGATTACAAGCAATAACACCGGAAAAACAACATGTCAATATGGCCAGCCAGGCTGAGTGTGAAAGGTGTTTCGAAACTCATGTCGTGATTTGTACCTACATTTTCACGTGCCCTGGTTAATGCCACTGTTTTAACGTTGCTGCTTGAAAGTTTTGCTAGAAAAAGTGATTCAGTCGCGGCGTTTTAGTTAACACTGCCAGATCCTTGCGCTTTTTCTTCGTAGAAGCTTTGCGCTTTTCATAGCTCCTGATGTCCTGATGACATTACAGGTTTTGGCATCGCGCTAACTAATCGCTGCAATCTCGTTTTCAGCTCTTTCGTTCTACGAATCGACTGATTAAAACATTTTCTGACGGACCAAGCAATAACATGGGGTGTAAATGGCTTGACTAGCTTCATATGTTTCATATGTTTATGATACAACAGAAGGATAGTAGGCATCGGAAGAAAAGTGCATTTCAACCATACGTTACCCTTTATGACCAAACAAAGGGCGTAGTTCGGCTGCGGCTACCTCTAGACGGCACAAGAAGTTACGGGATCATTGATCACTGGTGCCACGCCTAGTGATTTTCATTTGATTTAGTGATTTTAAGCTGACCTAATGATCTAGTGATTTTTCACTGCAATTTAGTTATTTTTGGCAAAGTTTGTGTTTGAGGAAGATCGATTGCCTTTTTTGTAGCTTTTCAACTTTTCAGCCCTCTTTCAAAGATTTTCAGCCTTGTAATCGGTAAACAACTGAATATGTGAATTGTTCTTTGAAGATTTGCACCAACATAACGAGTGTTTCACATTTAGTTTCTCACTGGCTTAGTTTCCGTGCTGTTTATTGCTGCATTATTGGTCATGACGGTATTTTCATTTCTTTGCAGGAACATTGCAGTGGAAATAATTAAATGTTAGGTTGATTGATGTGAAATACTCCGTGGCTGGTGGCGCTTTCAGCTCTTGAGAAAAGTTAAGCATCATCTATTTTAACAAACATGCGAATGATGCAAACGTTTTTGGTCAATAAAGCAAATAACTAAATCATTTCAAGCAAAACTGCGAATTTCGACGCAAAAATTTTAATCTAGTGATTTTTTTTCAGATCTAGTGAATTTTGTCGTGAATCTATTGATTTTTGCAGAGAAGCCTGTGGCAGTACTGTCAATGATACTGAACAGCAACCAAACAGCAGAACAAGCATTAACACACAAATAGTATCGTTTTCGCGACATTTGTGCAGTAGGCGTGATGCACAAGAAGACATTCATACCCATGCCAAAAGAACGATTATTAGGAAAAATTTACAAGCGAAATTCAAATACATTTGCTCTGAACAAAACCGAAAATATTTCTATTCAGAGTGATTACTAAAACTGGCAGAAAGTCAAACTTGCAGAGAAATCATTAATGATACTCAACGCAACATCGGAATATAAAGTTTCATTCGTGTATCTCTTCTGCATCACAATTTTTCAAACGAGTATTTTATTTAAAACAAATAAATGTCATCGCGGAGGGCCCGGGGGCAATTGCCCCCGTTGCCCCCCCTCCATCCGACCCTGTCTACGCCGAAGAAATAATTTTTAGCCACAGTTTTATCTCCCAGTCATTTGCGCCACTGAAAATATGAGGTTAGGAAATATTTTCCTACTCTGCAAAATTGCTATGATGCTTCTAGCCCACATCACAAGAACGCAAAACCATGATGTTCAACATATCATTAATCTAACATTACTTGGTTATAACTCTTGTTGCATTCAGTTCATCAATGATTTTTCAAACACGTTGATTTGTGGCAGGATGCCATGATATGTCGGAAGTTCCACGTAATGAGAGAAAAACATCCAGAGAAGTTCAACAGTCGCATGAAAAACAAACTGTGGTACTCAGCTTTTGGAACGACGGAAACTTTTGCTGCGTCTTGCAAGAAGTTATGCGACAACGTGGAAGTTACTGTGAGTAAAAATATGATTTTGATAGGCTTTTTTGTTTAAGTCCTTTCTTAATTTTAATCTGCTTCAATGTTTATGCGATGATGCACTAACTGTTGCGTCACCCCCGCCCCCCTCAAGATCGTTTGAACTTGAGGTTTTCGGAATGATGAGAGCAGTTCCGTATCAGCCCATCTCTTTTCCCCCAAAATGCTTACAGGGCCCTCCTATTGGTGATTTATAAAAAAAGTTACGTTATGCTACATGTCGAGGCCGAATGGTCTTCAAAACAAAATATCCTAATTGCAGACACAATTTTGGCAGAACCACGCCCGTAGCCAGGTTTCAAGGTTTGGGGGGCAAAATACATTTTTAGGAGTGAAAGATTTTTACTTTTATCATATGTTTAAAACAAATTTTTCTGAGCACAATAATATTTGGGGGGCACAACAAAGATTTTGAGGTAACTGCTCCGAATGCCCCACCGTGTCTGCAAGCCTGTGCAGAACCGTCGCCATAGTCTTCTATTGCGGCCTTCATGTTTGTGTAGGGGTGCTAGACATTCTGAAAATTTATATTTAATTCACAACATGAACAGCATTTGCAGTTTGTGTAAATTAATTATAAGCATTTTCCCACAAATACCCATGATAGGATCGTAGTTTCCAACTAAAATTTTTGAACGAGCTTAACAAAAGGAATTGGGTCGTAAATCATTGTCATGTAATTGATGGCGATTATTCAGAGATGTCGTAATGAAATGCAAATTAAAAAAATTGCAGGAAATCAGAATCAATCCTATCGTTCAGTTATCAAAACATTATTACCGAAGGAGCAAACATGAGGCCGGTCAAAGCATGTGCGCCGCGATGAACGTTTTATTTCATTACCGCAAATTAATAACTTTCCCATGAGCTTAAGTGAAATATGCTTATAAAGCGTGCGCATTGGGCTTTTTACTGGCCGAAATACGCATGCATAAACCTTGCTGGTGTCTAGACTGTTAATCTCCTGGTGCATGGCACACGTTTAGATTAATAACATTTTATATCTCAAATCGCCTATAAATGTTAACAAATATAGACTAAGGCCTACGTGGACACAGAGGTTAATATGCATAATCCACTAACTGCACTACTCTGTTTTCGGACAACCCCCAAAATAGACTCTTCTAACTACACAATTAACTCCATCTGGTTGTCTGAACAGCGGGCTGCGCAAATGTGTAACTTTGGTCGTAAGCACCAAAGGTATGTTGCTGCTATGCAGTACAAAATGAGAGAAGACTGGACATAGTGCTCTAGTCTACATTTTTTTACAACAATCACTTCACAAAATACGTTGATCAAGTGGAAATCTGACTTCTGGACGTATACAACTAGGCATGTCGCCAGGGCCGGATGAATGAACGCGAGTCCCATCAGGGCAAAGCAGGCCCGTAATCAGCTTGGGACACCAGGTAGGGCGAAGAGTTTTCTGAGAGGGACCCAAATTTTAAACCCATATCCAACACATTTTTCCAGGGGGGAGAAACAAATTTTAGGGGGATTTCGCCCTCCCTGCGACCCCCTGGTTACGGGCCTGGGGCAAAGTCATGACCGCGAGGCCCCCGACACTCTCAGCGCAAGTGCGCAGTTCGCTCATGTTCGCTCCTTTGCCCTGCAGAGTAGAGGCAGGTTGCGAAACTTGGTAGCGGGTTGTTGTACTCTTCATCTTTATTGCGTAACAATAACACGGCAATAAATCTTCAAATGTTCACTTAAGTTACAGTAGTAGGCGTCTTGCCGCATGTGACCAGGGCTCCCACTGAGGTTTTTTCCACCCAGATCTGTTTGTTTAGTCGACCTGTGTGTCTAGGTTATTATGAAAAATCGCGTGAAATTTGTGTTTTTTGAAGTGATAAACTACTCATCAGCAACTTCAATGTATTCAATAATAGAAAGATAACTTTATATTACAGTGTTTACATGCGCACATCAGGTGAGAAAGTACGCATATCGGATGAAGAAGAACGTGTTCAATCGATGTCATATTCTCATATAAGATCATTGTCAGGGTTATGTACAGTGGTGTGTTTAAGGGAAGGCAAGCGAGGCACTTGCCTCGGGCCCCCCTTTGCAACTGTAATGTGTAAAGTACCTTGCTTTCAAAGGGGCCCAACAGCAACTGTAATGTATATGCAGGCTACTTTGCTTCCAAGGGACCCCCAACAGCAGTTGTAATTTGTAAATACCTTGCTTTCAAAGGGACCCAAAGTAACTGTAATGCATAAGCACTCTTCTTTCACAGGGCCCCCTAACTTCACTGACATCTAGCGCTTCATATTTCAATTTGGGGATCGAAGCTTTTTCGGGGGGGCTAAGTGGTGACGGGACTGAATTTTGGGCCCCCTGTGACAGCGTGGGCCTCCCCCAATTGGGGGGTACGGAGTGCGGCTGATACGGCTCTGGATAAGAGCACAAAGGCATAATCTGACAGGAACATATATACGAAAAATCGGGCTTATACTAAACATATATTGGATACGTTTTGTCAATACCAAGTATAAGGTAAGCACCTGAGTGTAGTCACTAGTCATCTTACGTGCCGATCACATTTTGTGATGAATGATTTTTCGTCATAGAGTACTCCACTTTCAATAACAGAAAATAATAAAAAATAAATTGAAAAACACTGCGCCATCATGGGCTAAGTTAAATAGAGAAAAATTTGCTCATTGTCTTGTTTTTCTTAACGACGTTTACACTGTTTGCAGCCAACAGCAAATACTGCTTTTCACTTAACACAGAAACCTTTGTCACAAAACAAGTAAATGTCGGCGAATGCGGAGTCTGTGAAGAAAAGTCAAAGTGTCAATTCCTGCCTGGCTCCCAATCTGACAAAATTAAGACTAAGCTCGTTTTCCATCTCACCTGGAAATTTTCACTCTTTTGATGAAATTGTTGAGGCCGCTGTATCTCCTTACATACCTGAAAATGTCTGAAGATGGTTATATGCAATAATGCATTTGATCGTACATCACGTGATAATAACGTGCAAGACACAAACGTTAAGATGACATTTAATCAACAAGATGGATTCGCAACGAGCGGCGATTCACCATGAATGCTTTTTCATTTTCTACAGACTCTAAACCCTTGTTCATAAATATTTTGGATGCATCGTCGTTAGTTTTTATCTTGCTTGAAGCAGCTTAAGATGCAGCAGCTTGTCGAGTTGGACTGCCGAGAACAGAGCGCAGCGCTATGGCAGGCTTCTTCTAAACAGGTTGTCTGTGACGTGTAAGACAGGTCGTTTTATTGTCATTAGACGAAGATGAGCACATTTATCAACAGTTGCATTAAAATGCTGACGTGGCACTTTCTGGACAAAAACAACAGGAGTAAACTTGGAGTTCCTCTCTTTGTATTAAAGCAAGAGAAGTTCCACTTTTCTTCCCAGTCAGCATTACACAACTGTTGACCCACACATTACGGTGAAAGTCCTAAGAAGTATGGAAGAATTCTCATAAAACGAGTTCTTTTCCAGTCACTACAGTTGAAATAATTTTTTCGGTTGAAATTTGGGCAGAAGATGACAAAGTAGCGTCGACGCTTCATCAAAACGTGGAAAGGAAGAGCCTTCTTCAAAAAGGTGTGGGGGCGATTTCTCTAACGTTCTCCGCTCAGCGACTTTACCACAAGTTATTCCAGTTTCCGCAGGTCTGGATGTTTTGATATTTAAATTTTGGATTCCTAGTAGTATTTAACATCCATCTCTGAAAAAAATTCAGATTTTAGATAAAATTTGCAAAGTTACGTAAAAAGCGATTTAAGTACGGTCGTTGAAAGTTCAACGGTGCGTTCTTCATTAAAGTCTGTTTCGTGAAAAGGTTTGTTTTTGTTTGATGCAACCGTAACAACAACTTAGTGTTGATGTAAAAACAACCGATGATGAACTGAGTTTACAAACAAGCTTTGAAGGCTCTTTTGTGCAGGATTTTGATCCAAATTTTTTTCCGAATTCAGGTGGATAAGAATCATGTCAACCACTCTCCGTGTCAAAATGTACTCCGCAATCAGGGCCGGATTAAGAGGGGGGCAACGGGGGCAATTGCCCCGGGCCCCCCGCTGCAAGGGGGCCCCCGTGATGAAATTTATTTGTTTCAAATAAAATACTCGGTTGAAAAATTTTCGTGATTC
>Ga0210059_1005980_pt1 | contig 19542 bp, 8 predicted proteins | sample Ectturendosymbi2_FD_188042 | JGI IMG/M metagenome (GOLD analysis project Ga0210059, IMG submission 188042) | Ecteinascidia turbinata endosymbiont from Florida, USA - Sample 2 (SPAdes) (version 2) | ecosystem: Host-associated > Tunicates > Ascidians > Unclassified | place: Key West, Florida... | reverse complement strand
CCCCCACCCACCCGAAAATATCAGTTGGTTGCGGCCCTGACCTCGCATAAGAACAAGAACTGTTTTCTGACTGCTAAGCTGTTAATTTATTGCCCTAGTTGCAGTAAGGCCTCCTTGCTCTTTACCCAGGCCCGTAGCCAGGTTTTAAAGTTTTGATGGCAAAATACATTTTTAGAGGGCCAGATTTTTGTTTCAATTATATGCTTGAAACAGGGTTTTTAAGGATTTTTTTTCGGGACCCGAATCGGGTCATTAGAATCAAATAAAATTATCATCGGGTCCCTAGAATCAGAGAAAATCGGGTCCCTAGAATCAGAGAAATCGGGTCCCTAAATATCCATACCGGGTACCTAGTATTTTCCTTAAAAAAAAAACTGGTTTAAAATAAATTTTTCTGAGCACAACAAAATTTGGGCGGGCAAAAGAAAAGTTTGGGGGGCACAGCTCCCGAATGCCCCTTGTGACTACGGGCTTGGCTTTACCCCCTGCGTCTAAGAAAAATACAAATAACACGAAACTAAAGAAAGCATTCTCTATCATTTGTATTGTAACACGATAACTGAGAATGGCGCAAATGCTTTCTTAAAATAAATTTTCATGAGCAAGTTTTATTTCAATCCAGCTTGGCTCAGCCGGGGTGGGATGCACTGTGGGAAATATGGTTGTGAATCATCTAATGTTTGCTGATGATATATATGTGCGTTCAGCACCAGTATTAGCGGGCCGCAATGTCTTCTGAATATCTGTGGTGACTATTCTGTCACTTTTAATTGCAACAAAATAATTGGTGTTCTCTTTTGCCCAAAAAAGTATAAACAGCCTGCTCCATCAAATGTTTTTCTAAATGGTGTACGTGCACAATTTTTAACCAAGTAAAATACCTTGGTGTGTGGATAAATGCATCACTGAAGGATACTGATGATATTCAGAGACAAGTAAAATCACAATACTGTGCAGCAAACAAACTCAGAGGCACTTTTGATCAGTACTCTCCTGCAGTAAAAACACTCTATTTCGTGCCTATTGCATGCCAATGTATGCCTGCCAATTGTGGAGCAAATAGCGAAGGCTACACACACACCAGTATGAAGCGCTACGAGCTGCGTATGACAATGCCTACCAAATTATGCATTACATTCCCAGAATTCTAAGTGTTCGCCCACACCATGTTAGCCATTGTGTCAGGACCTTTGATGCCCTGCTCAGAATCAATTTGCATCGATTTTTTATGTGATGCGCATCTTCATCCAACTTTTTTATTCGATGCGTTTAAAAATCTTCATTTATCCTCAATTATTCAACGCTCCTGTATTGAGACCAACTGCAGTAGTTGTTGGTGAATTGTTTCGGTGTTCGCAGCGCCGGATTTAGGGGGGCCCAAGGGGCCCGGGTAAAGGGCCCCCACCAAAAACGGGCCTCCCACCATGTCCATGTGTTTAGCCATGGGTACGACATGTGCGTGCCACTTAGTCATTTTTAGCGAGAAAAGTTTTTGTAGACACTATATCGGTCAGGCAGACGGCAGTATTTCATTTGAATGTTATTTGATATTGTGACGAAGCAGCTATTACACTTATTGCTTTCCTGAAAGTCGGTCAGGTATCTGAATCTAGTGAATGCAAGGAGAATCCACGTAGAACTCAATAGCTTACATCTCTATTTATTTCTGATAGATTTTGCGTCTGCCTTACACAGATTTGCACAGGCCGAATATGAGTTGCATTGTTAAGCAGGGCTACCATACGTCCTATTTTTGAAGTAAATGTCCATCTTTTTCATGAGAAATGAAATATTCTCCGAGGACATTCGAAAATATTCAAATGTCTTTCTTTTTGCATATCTTATTTTACATAGCTCTAATCAATGGTGTAACTAGAGGTTTGAGTCAGGACGGAAAAGGGGCCCACTGGCCACTGTACGAGGCCCACTAGCCAACACTCAGAAAAAAACTTGAGAAATGATGGTGAATCCGAAAGTGGATGGCTATGCTAAAACCCTAAATCACCGGAACTTGATCCGAAAAACCGAAATATAAGTTAAGTGGGGGTCCAGTTTTCACATTTAGATTGCCAGGAGTTGGCAATTCGCCTCTCAGTTGCGCCACTTGTTACGATATATTGTATTTACATAAAGTAAGCTGCCTTTAGTCAACTGCAACAAGATTCTAGCTGGTGGCCTAGCTTAGTTTATGTTAGGGCCCGCAAGTTGTCTAATTAATGTATGTTTTGGTTGAGTTAATTCTCGGTTGGAAAGGCGGGAATACTTTCACATAATCGTTACATAACAATGGTAAACCTTTTTTCAGTATCTCAAAGACCTTTTTTCAGTCCTTTTTTTTTCACAGTATCTCAAAGACCTTTTTTTCACAGTATCTCAAAGACCTTTTTTTTCTTTCTTTTTAAACCTTTTTTCAGTATCTCGCATTAGAGTGCGGACTTCTGATTCCATTATACTGTACTAGCTTTGCTGGTGAACCGTGATCAGCGTATTGTACATAGCTTAGTGTAGTAGTTTCTAGTAATTACAGCTAATCAGTAATGCTAAATAATGAAGAAATAGGCTACGTCAGAAGTATCCCTTTATCAGAAAAGGACTAAATAATTTTCAAGCTGAGTAATGTACGCGTGGTTGCATTTGCACAGTTCGCAAAAAGAGTGAAAAGACTATTGTGACTTTGTCGATATTGAGTACCAAAAACTTATATCTCGCAGCGTAACCAGGTGACTATCACTTTATCCCAGGTTGCCAAGGATGCTTCAAATGTAGGCTACCCAGTTTCACATTCATACTTCATGTCCATCGACAAACCAACTGTTGTTCTGAAATATTTTTATGGAAATTCTCTGAGCGAACTCTGTTTGAGGCATTAACACATTTGCAATCATTTGTGTTTGCATCTAATTAGCAAGTTCAGAATGTTGAGAAGTCCAAAGCATCAATTGTTGAGGTTGTATCGTGTCTCGCCACTGTGAAGGCAAGGATTCAAAAAAGACAATCAGATGTACGCATATCAAGGCACTTTAAATCAGTACTAAGAAAACTCAGAGAAGGCAAAGATCATGACTGTGATTTATTCATGTCAGATGTAACTGTATTGCACAATTCTTGTGTTGCACATCTGGCTAAATGCACCACTTCATTTGCTGATTTTAAAAGCTTTGACTAGATTCCTCCGTTTACAAACAACTGAATAGGAAAATGATGAACCATGCGAGTAGCAGGCTTCCTGCTTGAGAGAAGCGTTTCTATTGATGAAGCTAAAGTAAACTGTTTGACCAATGCCAAAACTAGTTTGAGTTTGTGGAAAAAGAGCATCAACAAAATGCTATTTATTTTAAAATGATGGAACATGAAAGATGGGCAAAATATTTTGCAACTTGCAATACCATTGAATGCTTCATCAAACTGATAAAGATTGCACAGTTTTACCTCAGCCTTATAGTTCATTGCGCTAATGTGGAACGAATGTTTCCTTGATGCAGCCACAAACCTAAAAGTAAGAGAATTCTTTCGAGTTAAACCAGTTATATTAAAACATCTTTCATGCAAGCAGTTTCATAATATTGTTAAGGCGATTCTACATATTTAAAAAATATAAGGAAACTGCAAAATATTCATGGGATAAATGGAACAAGTAAATAAGGATTTTGTTTTGTGTGTCTTGACGGCATCATCGTCTTACACCGGGCGTCTTGCTTTAATGCTTAAAACATGTCAATAGACCTATTTGTTATTTGACTTGTTAAGTGTAGATAATACACTTAAGTAAGTGGCAGTCGTAAATTGTCCTCCTTTTTGCAATGAAAATGTGGCAGTCCTACTGAGCTAATATTAATAAATGAATATGGACTGAAGAAAGGGGATTTTCACATTTACAAGTGCAGATCTTATCCAAGTGGTGCTAAAAAATGTAAAAAAGCAAAAGAGGCAAAATGAGAGAGGAAGAAGTTGCAGCTACGTCAAGAAACATTCAAGTTACTATTTTACAGTGGGAGTGAAGTCCAGCTAACACATTTCTGCGGAACCTGGAAGAGGACAGAAAATCGAAGATCATGTTTTTGCAGACGTAGATCTACGCAACGAGGAGAATAGATCTACAGTAGTTTAACCTGTGCTCCAGTAGCAGAAGAACGTCCAGATGTACCATCGAAAAATACGATAGATGAGATGACTGACGTTATCGCTGGAGGCAACGATATCGGTCTCTGGGCCCTCTGGCCACCCAATATACCGGAAACATTGCAGGAATAATGGTTGAAAAACCAAACAGTACTTCTCGATTGCGATGAAAAGTTATTTTAAATCATGATGTTCCACAACACAGAAAAGAGAAGAACTCGTCACAAAAATGCACCACATGTCTTATTCGTCGCCAGAACCACAACGGCGAAGTAGTTGATAGCAGCTAGCTTTGTTTTTCTCCTTCACAAATTTGTGTTTACTGCTTCACTTGCAGACTGATGTGCGCGGATACGACTAAATGTGCGTATTTCCTTATTATAAAAGCATTCTACAACTGCAAGCACATCCTTGAGCGCCTGAAGAGCCACGACCAATCAGTGGACCATATAAATGCCACGATTACTTTTGTCGCAGATGTAATTAATCACTATGAAGAGTTGATGCAGAGCTAGCCATTAAGGTCAATCAGTGCGAACCAGAGGCGGATCCATGGGGGGGGCAGTTTGGGGCAAATGCCCCCCCCAAACAACTATGGCCATGGGCGTCCGCAGGGGGGGCAAAACGGGCATTTCCCCCCTGGAAATTGAAACTAAGCACCAAGATTTTCCAGAAAACATGAAGTTAACACCTCATTTCCGATCACTTGATTAATTTTTTCAATGCCTCTGTATTTTCCGGTATGACACTCACGCGGCACAACAGCCAGGTTCACTATTCTGGTGTCACGCAGTAGTGGCTTGCAGTTCACTCGTGACCAGTGTTACCACTCTGTTATGATCAAAAAACCCAGAATCTACCTTGAAAAAACCCAGAAAACAATAAAAAAACCCAGACATACAAAACGTTCAAAAAAGTGGAAACCAAACTTGAAATGCATGCTACCAATACGTGCACATGAAAATTAAGGTATTATGTATTATTTGCATCATATTTTTAAAAAGCTCAAGTCTATTTTTAAACATACTGACAATTTACAAGTTGACTAGCAGCAAATCAAATGTATGACGTTGCATACAAAAGGCTAGTTAGATCTTTTCTGAAAAAACGTTTCAAGTTTTCGTTTACTTTCACTTAAATGCACAAATTGAAACATATAATACATGATACATTCAAGGTCTTACATTTATCTTTTTATTCTAACCATTGCATTCATTGCATTATTTGACTGCTAATTTAACATTCAAAATTTTGCATTCATATCACAATGTGCCTGAAAAAAAATGAACGGATTCTCAATGTTGCAGTTGACTGCATCGCCTTGAACTACTGAGGCAAGCACAAGAGAAAGATGGCAATTCGGGGCATCAACTAACAGGAAAGCAACCAGCAGCAATAGAGATCCAACACTGACTTCACTCTACTAGGTTGCACTATCATTATACAGGGATAAGTGAACTACGATAATTCGCTTGTGGTGACTATCACAGTGACTTGTAACTTATGGGCACCATCTAGCGGTGAACATTTATTTCCATGTGGCGCCATCTACCTCCGCCACATCAACCACAGCATCTTCAAAACAAAAAAGCATTTCAAAATCATGCACAAGCAGCCCTTGTCATATCAGCAATAGATTAGAGTGCTGACCTATGTCTAGCTAGTGCTTAATCTGTAAACCATTATATCTAAAACAATTCTGTTAAATATGTAAACCATTATATCTAAAACAATTCTGTTAAATCTGTAAACCGTTATATCTAAAACAATGCTGCTGGTTTTCTTTTGTTTTGCAGGAACAGCACATCTTTCCCAGTATTCCCACATATCACTTCTGGCGAACAAAGAAATTCGAAGGCAACACCTCTACAGATTGGATCCTAAGAGTACCAAATCCAAGGCCGTACGCAAGGGGGGGGGTTGGGGTTGGGGTTAAAACCCCCTTGATCTTGATATTTTACAAAAACTTTATCATAAGGGAAGTGTATAGGGCTTGACTTTTTACAAAAATAAGGGTAGTGCGTGTAGAAGAAGATGCCTGTTATGTCAACAAACTTCCACAAAACGTTGGTTTGGAAACATGAATATGACGTCAAATTGTGACGTCACAAAGAGCGCACACCAAATACAAATCACCACCATATGTCATTGAATGAAACCCCCTCCATGAAAATTTTCTGCGTACGCTACTGAACAAATCAACCATCATCCAAATGCAAAAAACACTGCAAACAATTTTTAGAGCTTGCAAGATGCGAAAGGGTTGTGACAACCCAGGCAGAATTTCATTTTAGCTGGGTTTATACTTTCTCTGCCACGCCCAGATCCTTGCAGATCTGAGCAACCCACCCATCGAGAGAGACTGGTTGCGACCCAGCACCCTCTGCGCAACTGTGTTGATCATCTAGCGCCTCCTTCCCACATACATATGCACCACCACGAGTTGAAACTGGACAGTAACAAAACTAATTTAACTGCTGATGGGCATCGACTCGACAACCTTCCGGTTCCTTCAACGCCCTGGCGTCCTTGCACTACTTTGTGTTTTTTCTAGCTGAATATTAATTATCGTCAAATAAAATCAACTCAACTCAACTCTGTTAGGAAGTGATTACGGATACGCCTGGCCTGACGCAATTAAAATAAAACGGTCACTTTCTCCTTCAAACGGCGTGGATCCCGTAGCCTAGGGGTTATGCGCTACGGCTGTTATTCCAGTGGTTTTCGGTTCGACTCTCACCTTGCCGACTTTCATTTTTTTTCTTTACCTCTTTTGCAAGTCTGTTTTCAACACAAACATCATGAAACTCACTCCTTTTAGCAGTTTACTGCCGTTCTGCGTTTCGCTGCATCCTAAAACGTTGGGCTGCACCGGATAAAAACAATTTATTGTGAGTGCGGTACGGCGTGTAAGGTGTGCCAGAGGTTTGTAGAAGGCAGTGTATGTTTTGCCACCAGGATGGTAGCAGCAAAAGGCTTGGTAGAAAGGAAGTAAATATAACCAAAAGATAAACCTACAACCTAACCTTAACCCTAACCGTAGCCCTAAGCTAACCCTAATCCTAACCTAACCAGGTAACACTAACCTACCCCTAAGCTAATCCCTAACACTAAGCTAACTCTAACCTAGCCCTAATTCTAACCTAGCTAACCATAATCCTGACCTAACCCTATACCTAACGTAACAACAACACTGACTAACCCGTAAAAAGGTAACACCTATACAGAGCCTGGAAAAAGCAAAGAAATAAAAAAGAAAGTCGGCAAGGCGAGAGTCGATAAACCTTAAAGCTAAGCCCTAACTAACTCTAACTCCAAACCCTAACGCTAACCCCTAACCATAAACCCTAACCCAAACACTAATCCCTAACCGTAACAGTAACCCTAACACTTAACCCCTAAGGGTTAGGCTAACCCCAGCACTAATGCTAACCCTTAACACTAACCCTAATGCAAACCCCTAACCTTAACGCAAACCTCTAACCCATATGCTAATCCCTAACCGTAACACTAACCCCTAATGTAAACCCCTAACGTTAACCCCTAATGCTAACCCAAACGCTAATCCCTAATGCTAAACCAAAGCCCTAGCCATAATAGAATGCTAACCCTAACCGAACCCTGAAGCTAACACGTAATGGAAAAGTTTTTGAAAAAGCAAAAAAAAGAAAAGTCACTAAAGGTAAGATTCGAACCGAAAACCAATGGCTTACTAGACATGAAGCATAACCACTACACTATAAACAGCACACTGATTGCACGACAAACTGACCTTTTCGTTTGAATTGTGTCAGACTGGTGGCACATTTTGAATACTATAGCTCCAGCCGATCTGTTGCTGCTAGAATGTCGGTGGTAAAATAGACACTACCTTTGAAAAAATGTTACTTTTCAATGGAATGCCCATCACGCGCTTGAAAAAGATGCATTTTTTCAAAGCATAACTGCTAGTGTTGCAAATATCCCGTTGTATGTTTTGTGATGGTGTGCATTCATCTTATCCATTTTCCAAAGACATTCAATACATTTTAAGCCTGCGGATTGTGTACGTTATGCTGGGGTCTGTTATATGTTGGGTCTCATACCTCACTTATGCACTTTCATGATTTCATACAAAAACAACAAGTGCCTTTTCAAAGAACATTAGAATTGACAATGTATTGCATAAATTACATATAAACTTGATATTATTGCTAAAATTTATTATGGGAACTGTGGTAGTGCGTATTAAGTATGAAATGGTAGTAGAAGAGCCATTCCTTAGGGTAGGTACTGTAATTGCCAATACAATAATGCTCTTGGTACATTGAATTGAGGCCAAATAAAAATCTGCTGCTCATAGGCATCATGTTGCATCTGCTAGCTAGAGTGATTAATAATGGTTTAAAGCATTTGTTCTAAGAAAGATACTGGCAGGCATTGGACTTTGACAAACATGTTGCTTGCTCTGCTGTTGGCTTAACTAACTCAAACTGTGTGTGGTTGCACATAGCAAATGGGTGTAAACTAGATGCATCAAAATAGTTATTCAAAATTTGTATCAATTGTTTCTTGCCCAGACTCTGGTACTTGAATCAAGTACAACTTGATGCAGCAAGAACAAAAATGAATCTGTATCATTTGGGCTGATTTTATGTAGCTTGTTAAGTTGCAATATTTTGGCAATTACTGCTGAATACAATGAAAGCATAAATTTTACAAAATGACTGTAGCATATGGTTTAGGTGTTTAGATATTCACAGGCTGTTGTAGCTTACTGTACACACAAAACATAGTATAGGTGTACTGGATAAGTCTGTCCCTAGAGGACAACCAAGTTAGTTGGCAACTTTCCGCCTAAAAATTTACAAAAAAGTTATTCCTTCTTTGATATCTGTCAACTGTCACAAACTCTTAATTATTTAATAGGAGTGTGAGAACATACATATAACAAACTTTACCATAGGCCTACTGCTGATGGTGATGATTCTTAGGATTTGTTGTGAAGGTTCAACCCAACAGAGCAGGACAACAATATGTAGGGAACAAAATAAACTCAACTCAACAGTTCTGTTACTATGAATGATGCTTTTTCTTCATTGCTGATAGAATAGCTATCATTTCAGAATATTTCTAAAAGGATCATTGCTGAAGCTTTTAACCACAGAGTCAAAAAGCATTTAGCTAGTCGAAGACCCCATTGTTTGAACTATAAGGCAAAGAGATTTTTATAAAAAATGGGTTTGATGTCCACGAAATCTCAATGTAAGGTCTCTGATTTATTGGTCACATATGAGTCATTATGTTTTACGTGTCATTTCCAACCTGTTTCAAATTTGCTCATTATTTGTCAAAAAATATTAGCATGGTTAAGGTTTGTATTATTCAACTAAAAACTATAGCTATGTCTGAAAATACAATGCTTTTAAGATTTCGCATCGTTTTGTTACTTGATTTTGGTGTTTTTACATAATTTTCAAGGATAAATACTGTATGGGTCTCTAGGTTTACTCATCTTCCTCTGCACTTGTTAGTCCAAAAGTGTGATCTCCAATACCAGACTCCCTTAAGTCTTCTGCTGCTTTTCTTTTAAAAAAGCAAGGAAGAAACAAATTTAATGAGCAAGATAAATCATTATGCATTTACCTAACATTCCACTTGAGGAACATAAGATAATGCTGCCTCTACTGGTTTCAGCAATTTCAATAATCGAAGTTGTTGTTCTTTATGAATTTCATCTGTTATTGTTCCTGGTACTCACCAAACGTAGCCTACTACAGAAAAAAATACACTCCAGAAATGTTTTCTACTTCAAATATTTTTATAGTTCTTGTCATATCTACAATTTCTTGACCAAGACGAATTCCCTCAATGAGACCAGATCCATTCCTTCATGCACATAATATTAATAGGCACTCTTTCCATATGTACTTTTACTTCACCATATTTTTGTGTTTGTTTGTCCTTTCAAACCTCCCTATTCTTTCAACATTTTATAGCACTTGTTATAATGTTTTCACTAGGGTTGGTTGACTAGATGACTTGCATGGGCTTCACCAGCCCTATGTGACACAGTGCCAACAGTCTTTGTTTACACTGATCAGTCATTTTGCCATTGTGCTCACTTTATTCTAATTCCCATTAAAAATTGGCTACTTTTAAGGCTTTTTTTGCATTTTATGAGCTTTATTAGCTGAGACAATAAATAATAAATCTCATTATCTCACCACAAGCAAATAAATTTTTCAGTTTGACAATGACAATCAATGGATTCATATGACGTACCAAAAATTGAAACAAAAACAGTGAAAATTATCTTCGTACAACTTTTTAAATGCAAAATATGTACATGCATCTTTGATAATGTTGCCACATCATGAGAACAAATTAGGTGAGAAACACCTACAACTTTAAAGCATCATATATTCAAAACCACTCAAGATTTTAAGCTGAAATTTTAATGCTAAGTTCAATCGCACTGCAAAACATTTGTCACAATTGTTTACAAGTTTACAGATGTCAAACTGGGAACTGTAACTTTTAGTTTAGAGATGGTCAAACTGGGAACTGTAACTTTTAGGATATTTCATATGGAATTACCCATCAAAACAAAATATAGTCAATCAATGCACCTACAGTACTTTATGATAGCCTTGACCAGTAGTTTTTTTAAGACAAAGTACACTAGGTGGCCAAGCCAATTTTTGGTCTTTTTTTTGGCCATAACTTCCCAACCCATAGGCCTGCAGGCTAATCAAGGTCTCTAAAGGTTTAGAATAGCTCCTAGGATTTATAATGAAAATCACAGCCAATGAAAATGATATCAACGACATGCTGCAGACGTTTCGATTTATCATCATCAGTGCGTTGCAAATTGCTCCTAGGATATTTTCAAAGATAAACCAAGTAATTCCCTGTGTACTTTTCACCCAGGACCCCAGAATGTCATCTGGAACTCATCTACCCAACTCACATTCTCTTACCCCTAAATTTTCCTTCCAAAACAGCCTTTTTTTAAGAGCAATGTGGTGTTGGGTTCTTCAGACATTGCTGAAGTGCAAAAACCAGATCGGAAAAGCTAAAGGGAATGCAGGAAACAAGTTTTTTGATTTTCTATGCAAATTGATGACAAAAAATCAGCACAGCAAATGCACGAATATGGATTTTTCTCAAAATTTTCAAATGTAAAGGTATATTTTTGTCAAGTTCATTCGATTCCTTGCTGTCTACCACATCCAGGGATGTTTTGACTGGCTCTCTGGCCCAATCTGTTCAAGAGTTATGGCCGATCAGAACTTGGTTGGCCATTATAGTAACCTGCGTGGGTCTTAAAGGGTTTTAAAGCTAAGCCCTAACTTAAAACCCTAAACCTAAAATTAGTTTTTTTTACTGGAAAATGTTAGGAACCCAGTATGGACCTGTACGGCCCTGAAAATTTTCAGACTAAATTTCATATAATTAGAGTTTTGAGCACCAGCACCATAGAAAAGGAATCGCATATTATCGACCCCACGGATTAAGAGAGGCATGCAATGTGTCTTTTGTATTATGCGTAACAAAGCATCCATTCTTACCATTTCATAATACTGATTGCAGTATCCGTTCAGATATTTCCCTTGATAATTTTCTCCAATTCTAAGGACTCAATTTTCAATTCTTGGGCCAGTTCAGGTCCCTAAAACATCTTGAAAAAACTTTGCCTAAAACACTAACATCAAAACCAAAAACCTGAGCACAGTGTAGAGATGACTCACCGAGATCGATCTATTTGCACATGTTCACCCTACTATCATATAAAGGAAGTCTGAATGTATTTTCTCTTTGTGGTGATTAACCTTAACCATGCACTGAATCATGTGGAAGTCACCTACCTAGTAGTAGACTTTCCATAGCCAGGCTCCTTAGACACTTAGACAATTTAAAGGTTGGTGCTTGGCATACCAGCATTTCTGTTCGAAGCTAAAGATTTATAAAATGTAATTTTGAAGTGTGGTTACAGGAGTGATTCTGTTTGAAATAAGCAGTTTTTTTGGCTTTGCCCCAATGGAGATGGGTCATCTAATATAAGAATACAAAGGGAAAAATATAATTGCTGTGGGCAAATGCATTGGTGTAATATTTTAGTTTATATAACTATCCACAAGTACGCCTTTGGTCAGAAGCAAAATTTTTGTGTATCTGTTCCTACTTTTCAGTGTTGTCCTCAAGAAAATGATTTGAAAATGCAAGTATTCCGAAAGTTTCAACCATCTCAGTTTTTTTCAAATTTCTTTTCAGTTGAGTTCTAAGGTGGAGATATATATTGATGGCTGTATGGTCTGTCATGGCGCATGAAAAAGTTACAACTTTTTTTTTAGTTGGTCATCACCTCCACTTTCGGGAAAACATATTGTTTCTGATGGACTTGCTAACTTGTGTCAAACTTTTTATATTAAAGCAGTGGTTCCCAGGCTGTGGCATGTGTGAAGGCTTATAAAGTGGTATGCAAGTAGGCCTACCTTATGTTTTTCTTTACCAAAGAATATATTCACAGCTTATGTTTTTACTTATCAGGTTCTGTCAATAAATTACTGCATTTTTGTGTCTTTCCATTATTGTTTTGTTAAAACGGCCAGATTATGATTTCTCACAGTCATTTTGTTCATGCCATATTTGTGTCAAGTCTGATTTGCCAAACTTTTGATGAATAATATTTGGTAGTATGTGTAATGTGGTGATAGTATGGGACATACAAATGGTATGCAATCAGAAAAAGTTTGGGAACCACTTGTGTAAAGGGTAGGTCATAAGAATGCTGCAATTTTTTCTCAATTATGACAATGACCTGGGCATGTTATTTGTCTGGGTGACTCAAAGGTTAACATGAAATTCTTGTGTGAATGGCTCACGGACTCCACGGAGAATGGGTGCAATTCATTTTTAAAATTCAAATAAACATATTGGCATGTTAAAGTAATTTTTTTGTTTTTTTACATTCAGTGGTAGGTCTACAGTATTTTCAACTAACCATTTTGGGTTTTTCATTGAATTGTTATTACTTGCTTATATTTTATTACTTCTTGCTATTTTAATATGTAAGCTGACACTTCTTGTTTCGCACAGTTGAGCTAATTAACCTTCTAGGCTTGGCCTAGCTGAGGCTTGTAAATACCTGATATCAATTTTTAGCCTAGGCCTGAATACACAGACAAAGATAACAACTGTTGTTTGGTCTTCGTGGCTGTGTTCCAATGGGTCGATCAAGATCAAGGGAACGTGAAGCAAAACGTTCACGTTCCAGGTCACGAGAAAGAAAAAGATCTCGTTCTCGTGAAAGAAAGATCAAAAGAAGATCAAGAGAAAGAAAACGTTCAAGATCAAGAGAAAAGAAATCTAAAGATAAGCGAAGGTCAAGGTCACGTTCTCGTGAAAGAAAAAGGCAAGCAGAACTATGCAGTTTGTTGTTTTTAAGTTTAATTTGACAAGCTGTAGGCTTATATACAAATACAATTTAGAAATGTTGTTGTTCAGCTTGGGCTAATCTTCTGTAAGGATGAAACACACAAATTTGGAGCATTGGGCAGGGTTAGCAGATGATTTATCAGCGCAATGGCCAGGTGAAGTCTCAAACGGCCAGATCTTTGTGCTTAAGGCCAAACATTGTTTTTATTTATTTTTAAATATTTTTGTTTACACAATTCACCAAGTTAATATTGTATGGCTTACCAGATTTTGATTTCTAAATCTAATTCAGGCTAGCCTACAAATGTACTCAGTAACTTTATAGTCATTAAACCAAAGAACTTTTAAATAATCTTCCTTTGGAAATTTTGAATGTTTAACACCTTGTCTTCTGGCAGCTATGGCCAAATCCAGCAGTTACCACGTGTTTTTGTGCGAGAATATCTCTGCCGACGATTGCATTAGAAAGCTGTTCAAACACTCAAAAGACTTGGCTAGTCTTTACGTCTGCAACGAAAAAAGGTTTTTGGATTTGGGTTTTTTCTTTTTGTGAGTGACGTCATAAGTGGAGTTGTTTTAGCCTTTTTGGCCCATATCATATGGCCCTAGGCCCAAACCGCTAGATGGTAGTAATTCACTCAAGTTTTTATTGGAAACTAGGCTAAAATCCAAGTAAAATTCATACTTTGGTCAACTTGCTGGGGTTCTGGTTCAAAATTTATTATCTATAATAAACAAAATCAACAATTAATCCACTAATTAGATAACACAGGTTAACAAAAAAAAACATTTTGTAATAACCGAGAATATGACATAGCTTTTTTAGATAACATTTGGGTGCTGGTTCCAAGTTTGGTATTCATTTTCTTGTGGCACATCACATTTTGGAGTTACAGCAAAAGGCTTTTTTAAGGTATATAAACAGTTCTATGCCAATATATTAGCTTTTGTTTCCACGTGAAAAATGACCTGATAATTCAGTCTAAATAAAGTTTGTTAATTTGTTATGAATGATCAAAAAAACAAGTTGAACAAATGAACACAGCACTCCTGGTCTTGATAGTGGAACTCATAAAACTTCTATAAATGTTTTGAACAAGGCTTTCTTTTAAAAAGTGTGGCTGGATCACCACAAGACTACATCCAACAGGCAATAACATTATTGATTCTTTTTAGAACCCCTGGTATCTTGCTTCCATAGCTTGAATATTATTCACCCTGGTAGTCACTCATGGCATCAAGGTTTTCCAAGAAACACTGGTGTGAATGAAGAAAATGCATATTTAGAGATATATGCAAGCCCATCTCAATGTAAGCTAAAGCAATTCTGCAACTCCTGCTTAAAAGCAATGAGCCTTAATATTTCCTATTAAGATCGAGCATATCCACCTGAATGCCTTCTGAGCTTGTAACTCCAGTGCATTCTTAACTGGACATTCTTAACTCGAAGTTCCGATCTGTCAAAACCTCTACAAATCTATAGACCTACAAAATTCCTTTCATTGAATTTAGCTTTCCCGAGATCAGGAAACTTGTCACACAAATGTTTAAATTAAAGCTACTGGAATTGCATTTGGCCATTGCTTTCACAAAATTTTTCATCAGGCCCAATTTTATATGCACTAGGTGACATCAAGACTTATCATGATTTGCTAGTGGAGGATGCTGAACTCCTGAACACTGTTCACTTGAGGAACATATGAGTCTCTTGTGGACGAATGTTGCTTTTCATAGTGATCCCCAGTAGCACCTAGAGTGGTTGTCCCATAAACATAAAAAACAGCAGTACTTGGTAACTCCTATGTGCATTCCCATTAATATGTTTATGACCTTGAGAGTTCCGCACAGGCTCCACTGGAAGTCAATATAGCCAACTAAAAAGCATTCAAAACAATCTGATTTTTATCAAACTATTCATTCAAATTAGCAGAATATGCAATGGGGTTTGATGTTTCGAATTGCCTGTGTGCACAGAGATATCAATATGTCACTCAATAAAACAGGTTTTTACATTTAAATCACTCAGTTAAGGTTGGTAAACTTGCTTTACTTTCGAAAATGGTAAGTCTGCTCCATCAATTATTATTCTGTGTTACGTCACAATGCAAAACAATGCTACCTTCTGTTGTTCATAGGCCTGTGGTGGGCTAAGTAACTGGTAACCAAAACATACAGATATCTCAACAACTAAATGTGCTACAAAAAAAATAATGACATTTTTGAAATCAGCGTCAGAAATACTTTTAGGGGCACTTATTGCAATCACCGTTTCAATTTTGCTGTTGACCAGTGTAATTAAATATTTTATTTATGTTAGGCCATAACTTTTGAACTAGAAATGCTAGAAACTCAATCAAGGTCTCTAAAAGCGGATTCTACCCTAGTTTCTAATGAAAACTTCAATGAAATACTTGCATGTAGCTGTTGGGCCCAGGTCAGGTATCAGCAGCCAAAAATGGCTAAAAACCTACCTTACTTATGACGTCACTAACAAAAAAATGAAACCCAAAACCAAAACTTGTTTTTTCATTGCAGACTTGAAGACTAGCTGAGTCCACTAAGGCCCAACCAGTAGACGGAAGTATTTTGCTCAAGTACATATTGGTTAAACTAGGCTAGAATCTTATCTTTTGAGCTCTTGATCGACTTTCTAGCTTTTCTGGTTGAAAAGTTATGGCCTAAAATAAACAAAATAATTATGTGATTAGTGGATTAATTACTAATTTTGTTGTTTTCAGGTCATAACTTTTTAACCTGAAACCTCAGCAAGTCATCCAAAGTATCAAAAGACTCAGATTTTAGCCTAGTTTCTAATAAAAATGAATGAAATGCTACTGTCTAGTGGTTTGGGCTGAGGGCCATATGAAGTGGGCCAAAAAGGCTTAAAACTACTTCACTTATGTCACTCAGAAATAATCCAAAACCAAATAGTTTTTTCATTGCAGACTTGAAGATTTGCCAAGTTCTTTGAGGGTTTGAACAGCTCTGTAGCACAATCATGGGCGGAGTTATTCCCGCACAAAGACACACACAAAGTGGATTTAGGCTGAAATCATACCAGCTTAGAAGGTGTTAAGCACTAGTCGATTTTACTCCATAAAAAGTGTTATATACGTGACTAAGAAAAGTGCTGTTTGCTGAGTTAACTTTGTAGGTGCAATTTTCCCTGAGATGGCCGCCTCACTTTTGTTGCATTTGCACACTTATAGTGGATGCATGTGCTGTAATCAAGCCATCACTTTGATGTTGTTACAGTAATCCGCTGTTGGATTTTAACCAAAGGTTTGTAGTTATTAAAATCATAAAAAAAGTTGTAATTGAAAGGCATACCAATGTAAGGTTTTAGGAAATAGTGATTTATGCATACTGCACAGTATGAGTAAAAGTCATTAGTAGCTCTGCACATGCTCATTTTTCTCATGTTAATAATAACAGTTGTTAGAACTCTCATCCAGTGTGACCATGATGACAAGATCCACTTGGATTTAAATATAGTTGTAGTACAATTTCAGTACTTTCAAGAAACATTCTTTCCAAGTATGGTATAATTTTACTCTATTGTTAGTGACCAGGGTTGTGGAGTCATTTTGGAGTCTCAAGGAGTTGGAGGCTTTTGAGTAGAGTCAGAGTCAAATTCCTAATAGCACCAGGAGTGAGAGTCGATTTTTTTATCTGACGTCGACTCGAGAAGTCCAATTGAATCAGTTTTTACATCACATTCTTTAGTTAGAAATTCCTGTTGAAATGGTACAATTTCTTTTGAAACTTATAGAAATAGAATTCTTGCTGTGTGCCACGATTTCTGTTGATTGCCAGTTGCTACAAAACTGTTAACAGCCAAACTTCTTTCACATTATGTTAACACGTCGGGATGTGGTGCATGATATACTCATACTTTGCAATCACGCCTGAGCCACTATTTTCATGCCACTTTGCAAATTCTCCGTAACTCGCTAGGCAATGGAAGTGGGAAAGGTTTAGGTATTTTTGGCCCAGGTTACTGGGCCCCGATTCGCTAGAGCAAATTTTTTGACTCAAGTTTTTCCTGGAAACTAGGTTATAATACGAGTCTTTAGAGCCTTTGATTGGCCATCTAGCGTGTGTTTTGAAAGTTATGGCCGAAAAATTGATATATAATTGATTAGGGGATTAACTGCCTAAGCCTACCCCACTTACGGCGTCACGCCATCACCCACAAAAAAAAACAAAATTCAAAACTTTCCAATTAAAAAAATCAAACTAGAAGACTTACCACATCTTTTGAGGGTTTGAACACTCTCTAGCTCAATCGCCTGGCAAGTTATGGAGTTGCAAAGTGATGGCAAAAAAGTGGCTCGAACACAAGTTTTAACATTTTGGGAGCCGGGGTACGATATATTTGTACTTTGAAATCGGCCTAAAACCAGCGGTTGTCAGTTGCCTTACCAACGCCCTAGCTCCTCCGTACCAACACCCTAGCCGCCAATTGTACTAGAGAGCTGTTCAAGGACTCAAACGAATCGGCCAGTCATCTAGATTGCACTCAAAAAAAATTTTTTGGTTGCGGATTTTTTGTGAGTGACGTCATAAGTGAAGTAGTTTTTGGGCCATTTTGGCTCATGTTGCCTGGCCTAGGGCCTAACCGCTAGGCCAAAGTATTTCGCTGAAGTTTTCATTGGAAACTAGGCTCGAGTCCAAGTCTTTTGAGACTTTGATCGACTTTCTAGCGTTTCTGGTTCTAAAGTTATGATCTTAAACAAACAAATAAATGAATTATCTAATTAACTAATTAGTCAAAAATTTTATGAACTTAGATCATAACTTTTGAACCCGAAACCCCAGCAGGTCATCCAAAGTATCAAAAGATTCAGATTGTAGCCTAGAATCCAATAAAAACTTCAGCGAAATACTACCATCTAACGGTTGGCGCCCAGGACCAGGTGAAGTTGGCCAAGGTGGCCAAAAAGTCCTCCACTTATGACGTCTCTCACAAAAAAACTACACACTCCCAAACAAAACGTTTTTTTTAGTGTAATCTACAGACTTGCCACGTCTTTTGACACTCCTACCAGGTCCGTAACCTGTACAGGAGCAGAGGTATTCCCATGCAAATCCACATGCGATTCCAACTGTTTTTTGCGAACCTCTTGAATAAAACTGGACGTCAAACTTTTGAGGGTTTGAACACTCTCTAGCTCAATCGCCTGGCGAGTTATGGAGTTGCAAAGTGATTGCAAAAAAGTGGCTCGAACACAAGTTTTAAAGATAAATCCACCTGGCTTCTAAGGTGTTATGGAGTTGGAGTCAGAGATCTTGGAAAGGTCAGACATTTTTCCTCCAACTCTGCAACCCTGTTAGTAACCTTCCTTTCAGTACCTAAATCTAGCCCATGCTGGTATTTCTCTTTTTGTGGTCTTCTTCGTATTCAAGAATTCCAGTAATATTAACCTCTCCTCTCATGTAACACACTGTTATTGTCAAAACTGTTTTTATTGTTGCAGTGTCATGAAAGCCTTAAAATTTTTCAAATCATGTTTGTAAGCAGTGGAGCATTTTTTGCAAAAATAGAAAATTTTGCACCCAAAGAGAACAATTTGCTTTTGATGGCAATCTCAGCCTTTTGCATGTGCAGAGTACATGTTTAGTGCAATTAACTTAAAGGACAACATTTCTGTCAAAAATATGAGGGATTGAAGGCAAACTATTCCATAAAATGGCTCTTTCTTTTTATAGTGACCCAAATAATAAATTCGTCCATTTCCAGGGATGTCTAGTCAGAGCTTGTTTTTTTTCAATCATAGACTGGATTTTCTTTAATGACTGAAAAAATCAGGTCAATTCAGTCATATGTCCAAAAATAACCACGTGAATACTGTTGCAGGAGGTTTTCATACTACAGGGTGACCCAAAAAGATGTGTACCCATGAAAATTTCAATTGTGACTTTGATTAAAAAGCTATTTATTTCAAATTACAACCACACATTATTCAGTTTATGGAAGACCATTCACCAGAGTTTCAACTA
>Ga0210059_1005979_pt1 | contig 19543 bp, 11 predicted proteins | sample Ectturendosymbi2_FD_188042 | JGI IMG/M metagenome (GOLD analysis project Ga0210059, IMG submission 188042) | Ecteinascidia turbinata endosymbiont from Florida, USA - Sample 2 (SPAdes) (version 2) | ecosystem: Host-associated > Tunicates > Ascidians > Unclassified | place: Key West, Florida... | reverse complement strand
CTGGAGTCGGAGTCAGACAAAAATATCCGACTCCGACTCCTAGTGTTGTTAGGAATCCGACTCCGACTCAACCCAAAAAACTCTGACTCCTTAAGCCTAAGTAACACTGGGAAGTGACGAGGCGCGGTTTTTTTCCAGTCTACACTTTCAAGCGGCGTTTTCATGCGTCGGTGACGTAATGACTACTCTAGCGCCTGTCGCTCAGTTGCTACAACTGATCTTAGAAGATGGAAGTAGATCGGGATGCTCATGAAAGGATAATTGTTTGGTGGCATTACTTGATCGTAGTGCTGATGAAGAGAAGAAAAATTCCAAAACGTCGATTCCGGAAATACTGGACCATCCCATTTTGCAGAAGAGGGTTTAATCAATTCCATGATTTAATCAGTTTTTAATTAATTGCACGTGTTGGAAATAACTTCCAAGTATTTTAGAAATGGTACTATTAGCCTTTTTTTACTTCCGACAATGAAACTACTTTTCTAGATATGTGTTCACAATACTAGCAAGAAAACAATATATTTACAAACATTCTGTAAAATGCAAAACTGAACTTTGGAATTAGTTTCTTGTGGAATCATTTCTGCCCCATGAAATTGCTTTTCTATAACATGACATACTCTCTTCCAGTTCAGAGACATGTAAATAAAAGTTACCTAACACACAGTTTACACAAAATCTGACATGCCTTATCTTACCAGTCTACATATCACAGATAACAAAGAAACAAACTGATGAACATTACAACAGCAAATGCAGATTCCAAAACCTTGTTAAAGTAGTAAACTTCAAAAAGAAATCATTTAAAGATGATGCTGTATTCAAACGTATTATGCCTATGCAATGTAGTTCATAAGCTTTGCTACAAACTATGGAGTCGAAAGTGCATCAGTTGCTTTGATTCCAAAGTAACAAATAGTATTTTTTTGGAATCAATTCAAAATTTTAGTATGTTTTAACCTCAAAAAATCGCCCCCTTGGAAACTGAAATCTCCCCCCAATTCTCATTAGTCACAATATCGCCCTCACAACGCATAAAATTGCCCCCGTTGAAGACCACTGGTTTAGGTTGAAGGTTTAAGGTTAAGGTTAGTATTTAGGATTTTAGGTCACATGACAAGGATGATACGCTAATCCAAGCGTACCATCCTTGTCACATGACCAATTCAACCAACTGGGTTCGCCTAAGGGCAAAATAGCAGTGTTTTTGCCGCTCCAGCAGTGTTTTTGCCGCCAATGGCAAAATAGACACTTTTTAATTATTGGCTGTGATCTGATTTTACAGCTTTGATGAATTTTAGAAATACCTAAATGGCAATATCTGTTTCGCCTCATGAGGCAATAGCAATGCTGGGGCTATTTTGCCTTCAACCAGTCATGTTTGTTTCAAGGAAAAAAAAACTCCAGCAGTGCTTTTTTCTGTGAGGCATGGACGGAACAGGACTGAGGAATATAAAAATATCTGAAAATTTTCACAGTCCGCTCATCTCTGCCGGATACGGAAAAACAAAAAGTGTTTTCAAGCAGGAACCGGATATGGATAATGATATCCGATCTGAAACACTTTAATCGATATTTTGAGGATTCAGACTGTAAAATAAATGTTAGACGCTTTTGACCTCTTTGAAAAAGTTTCAGTGATGTAGTCGAGAGCTTAACCTTCGAGACCGAGACCTGGGTTTCATCAAAACTACCGAGATCGAGACTCGAGACTTCAAAATTTGTAGATTTTGCCGAAATTTTCCAAAAAATATCGTCATCACTTCTAGGTTGAATTTTTTTGAATTTCTAGCATTTTTCGACCTGTTTTGGTTGTTCCTTACCTGCAAATACAACAAATAAAAACTGTTGAATTATAGAAGTTTCACTAAGCCATTTCTTTGCAATATTCAAAGTCTCAAGACAATAGGCTGTGACCGAAGCCTTCGAGACCGAGACTGAGAGGAGATTTGAAACCTTCGAGACCGAGACTCGCAAAAATGGATCTCGAGACCGAGACTAAGTCTAGAGACTCCATCACTGAAACTTACACATTGCGCAATCATTTATCTATTATCTCCGGAAGCACATTCTCAGCTTCGAAAGCTTTTTTTATGACCACTGACTTGTCAGTCCGAATTTTAAGTCAGTCACTTCAAAATTTGTGAGATAGTTTAAACGATCTTTTGTTTTTGAACTGATTTATAAAAAAATTGTGAACGTGAAATTAAGTATCGGATGATATTAGAATGGAACCATTGTTACTAAACAAATAGCCAATAAAAAGTTTGGTGTGGAAAAACTTGAGCTTGCTTTTTGATACAATTGGCTCTGAAAAGTAGTTAGGTTATGCGATAAGCCTAGCTTGAAAGATTCTTTTTACAAGCATGACAGGGCCAAAAGTGGTACTACCTATTAAAATGTAGGCAATGTTTGTTTTACCTCATGAGGCAAAAGCTGTTCTGGAACTAAATTTCCTTTATTCGAACAGGAATTGTTGAAGTAGTCACGTGAAAAGTACGATATTCAAAGAGAAAATGGGTTGGATTAGATGAGGCCACAGTGATTTAGCACCAGGGAGCTTGGATCGAGCATGTCATGAGCTATTGAGCTGTACTCGCAAAATGGTGGTGTACGAGGAAAGAACTTACACCACGCTTAGCGTGCATACTTGTAAGGCAGGCCTGTGAAAATAAATTGCAAAGAATTCCTTTCAATACAAAATGCTACTTTATCAAAAATGGTTACATCTTTTAGAAATGCTACGTCACAATGTAAAGTTCGACGTCACAATGTAAAGTGCGATGTCGTAATGTAAAGTGCGATGTAGTAATATACGAGTAAAACTAAATTTTATCGGAAGTCAAAACATTCCAAGGCATGGAACTCAAGCACACCTTCAAGATGACACGCATCAATTACGTTATACGTACTAAAATACATTTGACCTGAAACACAACTTTTGTTCTTGAGCAACATTTGTAATTTTTAGGGTTAAAGTCACTGTCAGCGATATGAAACTCCAGTAATAGTTACACTACATGCCTTAACATGGTGCGTACAAACTATATAAAAAGGGGCGTATACTGATGAGACCTTGTACTGCGCTGTAAACGTTTAGCGAGAATAAGTATTCAATTACCTAACCTTGTAATAAACCGATTGAAATTACGATATTATTGCCAAAGAAAACGTTGGTAGATTGTGGCATTTACCGTAACTACAAATTTTCAATACCAACATTGTTACGCTTATCGGCTTATGACTTTTAAAGCTGTAGTTGTAGTAACTGTGTTTCTTTGTCTGTCTCTTATTAAGGCTTGTTTCGATAGTGAACTATCGTGAAAAATGACTGCAAGAGCACTGGTTGACCAGGTGTCAAGTAACTAGTCTCCACAAAGGTGATGTAGCTGAATCTATCGAGCAAAATTTTTAACAGACAATCGATTTCACGTAACTCTACTCATCGTCAGTCCTGAAATCTGCTAGCATTGATTACGACTGAAATGCTGAAGAAATAAAGCAAGGGCATAGAAAGCAAGCAAACAAAAGACTAAAATGAACAAATCAATAAATCAATCAAAACGCAAGCTGCGACAAAAAGCGGGATAATAGGCCGTTCTCAAATAATTACTTTCATTAAAACTGAAAAATTATGAGACGCCAATCACAGAACAACAAAACCACAGCTACGAGCGCCGTGGCTGTGACGCAACAAAAACAGGTAGTAAAATGCGAAAGCAGAAAGGAGGTCTTGAGAGGTGGCGCGACGTGCGGTTGAAAGATATACACTGGGGGTTTTTGAATGGCGATCATTTCAAAGGATGCCACAAAAGACCGTAGATACCAACTACATGTGCGGTAAAGAAGGGGGTCAACTAAATGCGCAATGCGGGAAGGGTGAACGTCGCAAGTTGGTCGAAAAAAAAATTCACGGGAGAATTTTTACTGTGAAAACAAAAGTTTTCACAATGCTTCAGGTATATGTGAAAACGATTGTAACAAGCTAACCCCTTTGAATTTTGAAGGAAGCAAAAACAGAGAGGTTTGAAAAACACTGGCCCGGACCGGAACAACATGTTTATATGACATCACAGGAAGGTTTCTGCGACGTACCAAATACTAAAAAGCATATGGATGCAACCTTGTAAATGCAGAAGACGTTATAAAGTTAATTAACACAACAAAATGCAAATAATTTTACTATAATGTGACATCATCTATAAATCAGCAATGTTTGTAAAGCCACATCAGTGACCCACACCAAGCGAATCTATTGCAATTTATTGCGTAAGGAAACTAGTTTCGTGTGTTACACATCTTCAGTCCTTATTCAAATAGAAAAATAAATTGCAATAGATTCGCTTGGTGTGGGTCACTGATGTGGCTTTACAAACATTGCTGAATGATAAGTACAAGCTTGAATCATTGCAAGGAGATGGGAGCAGAACCAGGCAGGCGATCCCTCAAAATGCCCGCTGAAAAGCTAGGGCCTGTAATTGTTGCATCTATAAATCATCGACCCTCCAAGCAGTTTTAATTTGAGGAGCCGCAGTTAAACTTTCTGCGAAGTTTGCTTGGTGCTTTCCAACCAAACAACACTCGTGCATTGCGCCTTCACGCAACTGCCGTTGACAATTCGTCCATTTGTTCCGAAATGCTACGTTTTTACACTTTCCACTGCATGTTAGATGGAAAAAGTTAATTGCGCCTCATTGACACCAGTGCTGCAGATCTCTAGCAGCAACATGAACCACCAGTTTTACACTTTTAAATTGATATATCTCGCAATCCGTTGATAAAGTTCAATGTGTAGCGTTCCTAGCAATTTCTGAGACACTAAGCCGTTATAGCAATGTGGTATGTTACTGTAGCACTTCCTCGTGTTGAAAGGATGTTTGGGATAGACTACCACCGCGTTGAGTAATTTACCACCTGACGTTCAAATAATTCTTACTCGGTCTGTAACCCTAAACGTTACATGAACTTTCGACAGACTAACGAGCATATTGTTTTGCGGTCTTGTATTTCGATACACCGAGGAAGCTTACAAATCTATCACTTTTATCAATTCAAATTTTTGTTTTGCAGTTTGTGGTGAAAGTTTGCAGAAATCTTTAATCGCAGTACGCGCAACACTTTGCTACAAAATATATATATTGAGGCGTTCAGAAGTGCGTGCGTGTAATCCAAATGTATTATTTAACGACTCTAACCTGTAAGGATTTACACTGTTCATTGAATGAATCAGAGAGGAAGACCAGCCAGCGCCGTTTCAGCGCCGCCGAACAATTTGCTCCACATGAGCGACCTTCTTCCTACGACAACTCTATATGTGGGAGCAATTGACGCAATTCAAGCAAAGCACAAGATCTGTGTGGAGGTGCGTTGGAGGCGGCCATGTGGAATGTTGGCTAAACACTGCCGGTGATAGTTTCGTGGGAATGTGAAAATGCATCCCAGGTGCGTTCAAAGGCAACTCGACTGAAAAAGACGATCGATTTTTTCAAAGTTCTTGTCTTGCATAGTATGGAATCTTAGGCTTTAGTGTACAACAGTATACTTATTAACGTACTGCCGAGTTCACTAAATAAATAGCGAAGGTAGAAAGCGACATATTATCCAAACTTATATCTAACAGAACTTGGAATCACTGTGTAGAAATTTAATTAAGATTTCTATTTTTGACTTTGCAACAAGAGCCAGCTGTGCTAAGTGACGTAAGTGTTGAAAAAGTGCTTTTCGATTGGCGACCTGCGAAATACTTCTGTTTGGGTTTCGTGTGAATCTGACTCGAACGTATTTCAGTCAAACAGTTCTGAACGGAAACAATCGAGGACGTGAAGGTTGAGCAGGTCATGCCTTGACGATCACACGTAATATTGGCTGCTACTCATAGACAAAGCTATATATGCGAGAGTTAATCATCTCTGCCATTAAGTGATCAAAACCAAGTGAACCAAGAGTCGCCCTCCCAATAGAACATCGCCTAGACTTGGGAGGCTTTATTCTTTTTTCAAAAATACCGAGAGTCTTGAATCAAGGACAAGAACTATATTTTGGACTTGAAGCACCGAAAGATCAAGCTATAAAATAGCACAGACATTTTTCGCTCAGCAAAGAAAATGTTGGAAATTACTCAGATTCCAATTTTCATTTTGATTTCTATAATTGGAGCCGATGGATACTTTGGGTAAGTTTTTGAACTTGTATATTTTATCAGTTTCGAACTTTATTCCCAGTTTAATGGTTGCATTGTTATAAAGTTTCATAGTTTTACTTTTATCGTTGTGGCTTAAATTCAATCGACTATGAAGATATCTTTACGATCAGCACAATGATTAGACCAAACTCTAGAGCAGTGTTCCCTCTAAACTGTGCGCACACACGCAGCTTTCAGAGACTGCGCACAGACACATTATGATGTATCAATGTTCTCGGTTGGCAGATTTTAGTCATTTCTAAAAACGTGCGCACACACCAAAATTTCTGCGCACACAGACTACAAAAAATTAGAGGGAACATTGCTCTTGAGCTTCTCTGTGTTTGAAACGTATTGAAGTTAAATAATTGCATTTGAAGTTCCAGTCAAGTAATGCAGGGCGTTATAAGCTTTGTTATGTTTACTGATACATACAGGAATTAAGATGCAACATGCAGAATTTTCACGAATGCCGTATATCATCAGTTTTTACATTTGGCGTGCGATGTCACTTTAAAAACCAAGATGAGGAAGCTATGCTTGCTTGTGATGAGTGGTGCTCTTTAGACAAACCGGCCAATCCATTACGTGCGATCACCTTCTTTCATCTGCCGATCGTTAGTGCAGGTGCATTAAAAGATTCAGTATTGTGCTTTTAAAGGAAAGCGATAAAATATTCGACGACAATTGCAAATTACTGCTTTGTCCAATCGCCAGTTCTCTTTCAAAAGATGTATCAGGAAGCGAAAAGCCTGTCGCTATTGACAAGAAAAGTCATCAATAGTCGCTTCTTTGGTTACTGCTTAACTATAAACATTAGTCTATTATGCAGAGCAGCGATTGGTAAGTTGTGGAACGGTCCAGCACAGTATTGTTGTGAATCTTCGACACCCTCACGATTCCATGATCGCTGAGTTAAAGTTTGTTGCTGTGAAGTGAAAAGAGAAGGGCGGTGAAGTAAACGTATTGTCCCGCCATTCTTTTGTCGTTCGCGATGAGACCGGCAAAAATGATCAAACAAACTACGTTAACACCTTGTAACTGCGCCGCGAAACGTAATCGACTGGTTCAAAACAGAGATGCGGTTGAGTTACTTCGACCAAAGCCTTCTTTTTAGTTTTTTTGTTTATTGTAAATAAACTAACGATTGTAGAAAAGACACACTAAGCCCGGCGGTTGCCGGACTGATGAAGAAGAAAGTCACCGGTGCTGATGATTTGGATTTGCAAAAATGCACCAATTTCACAAGTCATCAATTATATGAAAGTTTTTGAGAACAAGTATGCATCTGATCCCTCATTAGCATTCAAGAATACTTACAACTGCTGAAAATCTGAGGTTTTATTCACAAAATAATTGAGAAAGCTTTTAAAATGTTGAGGCCAAGAAATGTCAAATCGAATAATCATTAAGACTTTACGTGCCGGTAGTGAAATGTTGGAAAACCACCCGCACTATATTCGGTACGTCGTGATATTACACAATGTAAACTTTCCAGCATATTTACATTTTTAATTAAAATCGAGCATTAAAGAAACGACTACGCAGCAGACAATTATTTAAATGAAATCAATGTAGTTTCCTTGTGAAGCCCTGTCTGTATGTTACAGTCGTCACATTAAACACAGTCGATATTGGCCCACATGTTACTTGTAATAATAATTGAAAACTTTCACATCGGATTGCATATTTGTAAAAGCTTAATGAAAATGTGGAAAAAACTGCACCTTTGTCTGCAGACAAAATGAAAACATAGACAAAAATGTTCACTGGAGACTTTATTTTTAACCCACCATCAACCATATGCGGGTTCCGGGTGCACAATATTTGATGGTTTGAATCTTTACGCAATCAGCCAATAAAGAGCATTGCCTGGAACAGTATAACATGCTACGCACAAAATGCAACCGTGTAAAGAGAACTCGTAAAACTAACTTTAAATGATAAAACATCCCACAGTTTCAGCTAGCAACAATATTGGAGTAGCTTTATCAGCGAATTCATTGACTCTGGGTTGCGTTTGTCACTATTTGAAAGAAAGCAATAGGATTCTCAAGTACCAATTCCTTGCTTTGTTCAAGCAGTTTACTGCGGTAGGTTGACACAAAATGCTTAATACGTGATTCTAGCTTCAACTTGCTACATCCCTTTTTTTCTTTGTCGAAACCTTCTGTGAGTATTTGAGATTCTTATTTTTCTGCAACACAGCTTCGAAACTTTTCCGATATGCGTCATGGCGTCTCGACTAGATTGATGTATTTGGATGTCAATGAATGTGGCAAAAATGGAAAATTTTCGGTGATAGCCACCTGAAAACCTCTACAAGTCCTCAAAACGCTACAGAAGGACCACTGGGCTATTTGCACAGTCGTCAGCGCGAACTCATGAAACCCATTAAGTGCAGCCTCTAGTCCTTCTGACGCCCGTGAAGTAAGCATTATGAATCTCAAATCACGTAAATATTTCGCACGTAGAAGCGCATAATACACGATCTTCCTGCTTTCTACTCGCTCCATTCAGCTGTGACCCAAGGGGGCATTTGCAGTTTGTGGTGCATCTGGGATTGCATGCTTTTCACCAGCGCAGACATTCATACAGAATTCTTGCCAATAGAACGTTTTGAAGTTGAGACCTTTTACGCACTGTGGATCTCACAATCCTTCAATTGAACTTCAGTTCTCAAAAAGATCACGTCGTCATTGACTCCGCAAAGCTGACTTAATACCGAGTGTAAATTTGAAATCTCAATATTGATGGATCTTGAAGCCAGGCTGTTGAGTCAATGCTATTCTCGTTTATTATTTGGTATATGCCGGTTAGGCTGAGCCCAGACTTCGGTAAACTTTTATCAACAAATATATTACACAATCAAATCTGTCGCTAAAGGTAATTAAAGGTAATTTCCCACAAACCAGGCGAGCTCGCAAAATTAGTGATGATAGCAACATTCAAAACTTCAGCTCAAAGCCACATCAGCGTTTGCTGCTAAAGCTGCACAGACGTCAACTGCAAATGCGTTCCCAGCTTGGGTGTTGTTAAAAGTCCCCACATCGGCCGCTGATGTTACGGTTTTGACTGCAATGACAATTCCGACTTTATATTTCTTTGCTGAAGTGGAAAAACATTAGGAATCACTTTCCACAAGATCAGCTGCAGCTGATTTTATTATAGGAATAAATACAATATCAACAACCAACTACCTTCTGCTCACATCAAATTGTTTCACTGTTGCAATGTGCATTGTATGGATTATGCCAGAGGTGTTCAAACTTTTTAAGGAGAAATAAATTTGATCATGTGAAGGAGCCCAAAAGCCGTCAGTTCCTTCCGACATTTTTTATTGCGAGGGTCAGGCCAGCAAAGTCCACGCAATCTTTGAAGCAGAGCTTGTTTGCGACGGGTCCTCCCATGCTCGTGTTCGCTCTGAGCACATTACAACACAACGGGAAAAGTAGCGAGAAACCGCCATCGCTCCAACATAGAAGCGTAATCCAGGCTTTGATGCCATATACAACACCATCTGAAACTAAAGCAGTGGACCATGTGAAATGTTCTCGCAGGCCGCACTTTGCGTTTTGGTCACCCCTGGTTCATGGTCTACAGCAGGGGTTCCCAACCTGGGGTACATGTACCCCAAGGGGTACATTTGCTGATCTGAAGGGGTACATTTAAGGCTAGCAGAAGATGAGAAAAATATATTCAGATATTATTTATTTTCAAATATTTATATATATATCACTGAGTATTATTTCCAAAAATCATTACATGCTTATTGTTAAATATGTCTATGAATGAACATGATAATATATTTTGTCATAGGAAATCTTAGGGGTACATTTTCATCTGTCAACATGCTGAAAGGGTTCATGCTTATTTGTTGAAATGCTGAAGGGATACATGCTTATTTGTTGAAATGCTGAAGGGGGACATGCTCACCTCTCGGAATGCTGAAGGGGTACATGGTCAGAGAAAGGTTGGGAACCCCTGTTCTACTGGTATGAAATATCCAGACAAGACATAACTGATATGGGAACGTTTTCTGGCTTCATTCTGATCATGTGCAACAAATTAAGTAAGGTCATGGTCACTATCGTTCATACAAGTTCCCTCGTCGCAATTTCCGTTATAGCTGTTGCTCCGCAGTTAAATTTGCAGTCGTGCGCAACTTTCACAATCAGCCATCACATTAAATGAGATATATTTTCTTTTTCATTCACACTGTGTGTTGTACAAACTTCGCGAAAGTCATTGCAGAAAAAGCGATATCCTGCGCAACCCCATAAAACCGGTGAGAATATTCTCCAAGTAAAATTTAAAAGGCACTGCTGGTGACTGGAATAAAGTTAAATCTTACAATCCTGTGTTTTTGAGGGACACAGTAAATTCAACTTCAATCTTTAAAGTATTTTTTATGTCGGGCGCTGTAAGCGCTCAATGCTGTCACTTCAGGGTTGGCATGGCAGCTTGTTTCGCTACTTTCTATAAACACTATCAAACGGGACCAAAGCTTTTCACATATAAAGCCTCACTACATTAGCTGCTGATTATTTCTTTTGTGTCTGAGACAAACAAACATGCTTCAAGCGTCACGGCTTTCCGCTTGGCTGCTTTCACCTTTTTGAAAAGTCTGAATAATCTTTGAAGTTATTACCCCAGTCGGGGGCAAGCCAAACATCATGCAGCCTGGTTCTTATATCGCCAGTTTTCCTTAGCAGTCCGAAAATTGCGGAAGAGATTGTCCCCGTTTTACTACAAATAAGAGCGAACATTTTCTCAACTTAGTCTCAGCTGGATAATTTTCTCTTGCCCTTCAGTAGAGATGTTTATCAACGTAAACTTTTTTTTCTGTCGCATTCTTTTTCAGTAATTCCGACTTGTGTCTTCTTGTTCATTGGAATTAAACGATAAAAATGTAACCAAAAAACTGAATTTCACAGTCGTCAGTTGCGCCACAACCGGATTACGTAATCCTTTTCGGCAATCCATCTATAAATTTTTGAGAGGAGTAATTGCACTGTGTAGACATGAAATGCTTGAAATCTCGGCTAGTCCAAGAAAAATGCGGCTTATGACTCCTGTTTGTTCCGCCAGCGATTTCAACGCAAAAACAGTGACAACCGGAGCCGTCATGTGCGGTGAACTAATTTCGATGGAACAGCAATAGACCGCTTTCTTAGAAGGTGTTGCCGCTCTAATGACTCGGAAAACGAGCTGACAATGAAATTACTTCACGAAATCGTCAAGTTCCAGTTCATTGGTTTGAGGTATACGAGGAGTAGACAAGCTGCCGTCGTCAAATTTGTGTCTGGTGCAGGCCGAAGAAAAATATTCTAGAAGAAATGAGTTGAGCTGAAGTACTGCGAAGCCGGCTCTCGGGATTCGTTTGGTTTTCTGTTGGCTCTGTTTACGTTAACAACGGTTTTGTTGTAGTGCTTTTCAGAAGCATTCACAAGTAATTAAAAGTTTGGGTCAACTGTGCTTGCAACGCGAGTATCGTTTGCTTGTCATTAAACACGCTGCTGTGTCGTGAGAATGATATCGTCTACCATGGAAAAGTAACACCCTGTCCGAGAGCTCAGTTTTTGTGGGCAGACAACGCAGTGAACCCAGGAATATCTAGAAACTCCTAGACATCCCTGAGTGGACACCACAAATTCCAGCCAAACTCCATTGTAAAAATAACTGTTTGTAACGATGGAATTAGTGGAGATACAAAACAAGATAACCTATTGAAATATAATGTGCGCACACCACAATATATCGTGTCCGCAGTTTAAAGCATTTCATATTACTGTATGACGCGAGACGGTATCACCGGCGCACTGCTGATCATACTGGGTCGTTGAATAGAACACTATTATTCGTTTACGTTTGGCACTGTTTGGAAATGAGAGTATGGATCTCACTCTCAGACGGTTTTGCACGACACTTAGCACTAGGGGCGTAAAATTAATGGATGCAAGTCATTGAATTACAGGCGATAAAAATCTTGCTCTCTAACAAAAAAATGTGAAATCTACTGCTGAAGGAGTGCGACGAGCTGCATGTTGACCGAGGGATGGATGGATACAGCTCAAAGAGCAACATAGGGAAGAGCTTGAGATAAGCAGATACGGAGAGATTGTCTTAAACAAATGGCCTGGGCACTGCACTTTACAGTTTGGCGCAATGATCATCACAGGCTACAACTACACGATTAATACACCACAATTTTCTTGAACAACCTCAAAACGTATTCTCTCAATGCAAACGAAGATGAATAAAAGAATAAAACCTATTCTAAGCATTCACATACAATCTGTACTGCAGTCGAATTTTCAATGGAAGTTTTCTCGTCTTTTGGGATAGTTTTTTTGTTGTTTCGCCAATCATGCTGACTTGTTCCCCTCGCAGTTATTCCAATCTGTTGGCTTTTGGTTTTTGTCGTTGGAGTTCGTTGCGTGACTCCAGTTCAACAGCGAACCCCGCATATTTTTGCACAAATGTTTACGTTTGCTTCACTGAGGTTGGTCGATTACTATGTACATAAAAAAAATCGGTTAAAAACGAATTTTTTACACTTCTACGACTTTTCTGTGGCATGCTGTCAGCCATTCCTATAACGTGATGGTCAGTTTTGCGTTTTTTGTCTTTGTACGTCATACTGCTCATTGTTTCTTGATATTAGTAAGTTGCATGTTATACGTGGTTAAAAAACATTGCCCTGAGGAAGCCCACTTGAAAAGGTAGGCGAAACGTTGGCTAATAATAAAAATCACCAGAAGATCTAATTTATCTGCTTAAAAAGGAAAGTTGCAGTTTCTGCCGTAAGACACGTATGACCTAATCAAATAACAAAATTGAAGTATTGCTGACAGAAATTTACAAAAATATCCAAGTGCAAATATGACCAAATATTAATTTTTATGAAGTCTTCTGAATAACCAGCACTTTGTGTTTTTTGTGCTTTCAATTTAGACGATTTTGTTGTTAGCACAGTTGCTTGTACCTATAAAGCAGGTGGCACCAACGTGGTGCCCGCCGGCAGCAGGTCACCCGCAAGGACTAAGCAGGTCGCAGGTCGCCCGCGGGCATAGACGCAGCTAAGGGGTCATGGCCCTCCAAATTTTTAGCATTTCTTGTCGTTTTGTGCTTTGAGAGGCGTTGTCTCTAACAAAATGCTGCTGCTCGCTTAAAGTCAAAATATTTGGCCTCCCCCAAAATTTCGGGCTAGTTGCACCACTGCCCGCGGGCCTGTTTTAAAAAGAACATTAGCATCATCAGTGTCTTCACATTACGGGAATAGCTTAATTGTTAATACTAAAATAAAGGAAAACTGGGCAGCATTTATATTTTAGAACAGTGTATCAAACTGGTAGCTCTTCGCATTAATTTGCACGCAAGAAGTAGCTCTCAGCTTCAAGTAAGTTGGTGATCCCTGGTCTAAAGCAACAGTGGCTTTCGTTTTACCGTTGAGTATTATCCTTCTTTTCGCATTTTAGAATATTTCCTCGGTGATGAACTTAAAATAATGTTAATTTAAAAAACAACCAGTTTTCAAAAGTAGTAAAGTTAAGCATGGAGCACAGGCTTGATAAAGAGGTCATGTTAGAAACTTGTGATAATCTAATATAATACAATTGACAAAACGATCAGAAAAGAATGAAAGTGCAGTTAACTCGGATTTTCTTTGCAGTTTCTTTCACGCAACGCGACCAGAGTTGCTTGGATTGATGCTTTTGCATTTGCTCCTGTAATTTCGAACACGATTGTTCTGAAATGGCAAGAAAATTTAATTATGTCGCAATTGTTTTGGTTTCGTTTACTGGTTACATGAAAACTACCTGTAGATGGCCGATAACAACAATTTGGAAAAACGTTTGTTTTTCAGAATAGAACGGTTTTAATTTTTTGCAATGTGATAAACGGTGGTTTCCTTTCTGATTTACTTTCCAAGATACATAATCAATCTTCTGAGTTTTTGATGAAAAATTTGCAGTCTGACAGAAAGCTTAAATGTCTGTTAAAGCTTCACTTACAATTTAATCCCAATAATGCCAAAATTTCTTTAACCGTGATCTTTTGCTAAACACAAAAGTAGACAACACTAATGCTTTTCTCCTACTTCAGGTTGACGGGGAAAGGCCAGCTTCGAGATGTATGGAATTTGCGATCATCGTCTCTCGCTTCCGTCATTATGGACTCAGAAGCTCGAGATCTGATGTCCAGTGAACCAGAACCTTCAACAGATTACAAGCCTGTTAATTTGGGGCCTGAACCTCTCCCCGCTTCAACTTTACGTAAGGCAGGTTAGGAAATGTCAGATACTACACTTTGAGTTATTTTGATTTACGTGTGCGAAACTTGAAGTCGCGCCAAACATGGGTTATGATTTCTAAAGATTGTAGATATGTTGTAAGCAAGGGCAAATTTGAGACAAAATAGTTTGAAATTTTACGCATTCAATCCTGTAGTCGAATCTTTTTAAATGGTTATCTATCAACATTGTGTAACAAAAAATTTGTTTGTTTCCTGGTTCTAAAAAATTGCCAGATGCTTATGAATCGAAAAAACGCGAATTTAGTTTCTACAATTTACTTTTGTATTCAAGAGGGTGAGTTTTCAATTCACGCATTTTACACGAAAACCTAAATCTACTTGACCAGCAATGAGGGTTTCAGCCTGTAGTCCCCGAAATACTTACTGGGCGTTCCCAAGAGGATTAGTAAAAATTAATGCTTTGAAGAACGTTAGAAATTAAAGATTTAACTAGAGGTTGTACTACTGGCTAAACTGATAGAGCTTTATGTCTTGAAGTCTTAACTCGGGCTAGTAGCACTAGAGCCTACGGCGTTTCCGGGTTTTGCCGAAAAAGTTGGCGGCCGCATACACCACCGAACTTGAACTATTTATCACATTGTTGTAGTGACATAGTGAGCTACTCAAAGTCCAAACAAATCTATTTCATGATTTGAACAAGTCACCAGAGGAGAAAGTACTTTCCATTACTAGCGTTTAGAAAACAGGTCAAGAGCAAAATCGTTTGTTTGATTTTCTAACTAGAATTTTTCACCAAACACTTTAGCATTTGTCCCGAGTTCTGCAAAATGACAAATATACTGATGTGACCTTGAGCGACATATTTCCCAAAAAGGTGCCACTTTAAAGAGCGCCGTGGTCGTTTCAAGAGGGCAGTGACACCGAGTTGCTCCTGGATCCGCCACTGGTCTACCCTCACTTTGATCCCATTATAAAAGATCAGAAAGATTGGAAAATATTTCAATCGGTTCTCTGTCTGCACTTAAGATGGCTAAACACATCTTGTAGATAAAATTAGCTTGACTGCTAAAAAACATTATGCGTTGCATAAAGTTTGTTGCTATGATAGAAGAAACTGTATAAGAGCAGAGAAAATCTAATTCAAAGTTAAACGTTATTTCCAAAGTGTGAAATGGGTGGATTTATATTCGTTGATACACCTTTCTTAAGCATTGCTTAAGTACACCAATTCATTGTTTTGGACAATTGGTTCTCAAACGTTTTTCCACTGCGGACCCCTTTCGCTGCACCCATAATCCCTGCGGACCCCTTTCGCTGCACCCATAATCCCTGCGGACCCCTGCGTTTTGTCAACGTGTTTTATATTATTGAGAAATTAGATTTGTTCGCTTCTTATGGTAAGCACCTCAACCGCCCAGGCAAGAAGCAAATTTCAAGCTTTGGCCTGTCACCAATTACAGTCACAAAAATCAAATAAAAAAGGTCAGTCGACTTGCAACATGAACATGTCATCTACAGTTGTGGTGCGGTTAAAGGTGAATAATGGCCCAAATGGGCGGATAAATGGGCGGATAAAACCAGGTTGCGGAGTCGGTGTCGGAGGCGCAAGGAGTCGCGTATTTTTGGGTGGAGTTGGAATCGGATTCCTAAGAAAACTAAGAGTCGGAATGGGTGTGGGAGTCGGATTTTTTATCCGACTCCGACTCCGGAAGTCCAATTAAATCATTTTTTACATCGCACTCCTAAGTTAGGAGTTCTAACTCGTGCCTGTTGAAGTGGTACAATTTCTTTTGAAACTTCCATTGATGCATTGAATTCTTGCTGTGTACCATAATTTCTATTAATTGCTAGTTGCTACAAAATCGTTGACAGCGCAACTTTACTCATGTTATGTTATGGAGTCGGAATCGGGAGTCGGATCCGGAAATTTTGTGAAATGGGAGTCGGTTTCGGAAACTTTGGAAAGGTTGGAGTCGGACATTTTACCTCTGACTCCGTAACCCTGATAAAAAAACAGGGAATTTTCTTGATTGGATTTTGGTTTACGGACCTCTTAAACACATTCATGGACCCCTGAGGGGTCCAGCAACGCCAGATTAAGAACCCCTGTTCTAGACATAAACACACACAAGATGTGTTTATAAACAGTTGTACACTTTTAAACATTGCTCAAAACCAAGTATTTCAGAATGTTATGGAAATAAGTCTCACTGTAAGCTTTTTAGCTTACCGCGCAAATCATCTTCACACAACTAATGTCACAAATGACTGGTCTTTAACAAATCTACCTAAAAGCAGTACGACAAATTTTCCTCCGAAGACAAAAAAATTGAATCCAGTTGTAGTACCTGGTTAATTTTAAAGGAACGCGTTTCCAAGGAACGTTTCCTCATCTGAGTAACGTGTATTGCGAAAGCTGTGTTTATTTTAACATTGGGTAATGATCTTGGACCCACTCCAGATTTTCCGGTGTGTTTGCTTTAGCTTCATGGAAAACACCGGGGATAAATCCTTGCCAAGATTGTCCTGCTTGCTAAAGAGTGTCCACATGTTTCGTGACCCAAATCTTCAAGAGAATCAGCATCTTTTCGAAATTCCTAAAACACGAAAGACGTGAAAGTAACTTGTTGTGTCGAAAATATAACCGTTGTCAAAAGAGCTAAAGATAACGCAGTGTTTAGCAGAACGGTGCTTGATAGACTGGTGAAGCCGGTTATAAACATGCAGGAACCAACATATAATCAACAAAAATGTGTTGAACAAGGGAAAAGAAATCGTTTTTCATTACATGCTTTGTGCTCAGGAAAAAGTATTAACAATATACGAATTGAAATGGCCTTGATGTTTTTGATAACGAATTTCTTGAAGTAGCTACGCTAATAGTTTTATGAAACGGCAAATCTCTACAAGCTGTTTGCCTAGAGAAATTATTTTTTTGTATAATAAAATAATTGCGATATAATAAAATTTCTTTTTTCCGGCAGGAAACGCCAATTCTATTATCTTCAAAGACGTTGCCAGGCAACCTAGACTCAAGAAGAAGGTAAGATAGGTTAAATTAGTAAAAAACGTTTTGATAGAGCGAAAACTTTAAATCACTGCGTTCTTAATCTGCTGAGATACCGAACAGACAGTTTTCATCATGATTTTCATCGAAAGTTTTGAAAGTACAAAATGCGTGTGAGGTTTATTTAAATAATTTAAAAGATTTGTTGGTGCGCAAATAAAGTTTTTATATGTGGGTTCCAAAACGTAAAAAATTGTTTTTGGTTGTTCGTGTAATGTTGCACAAACCAATTTTAAGTTCTATCTATTTTTGATGATAGGGGACGGAAGTTAACTCAGCTCTAATAATTTAGATTTGTTTTCTGTACCAGTGGGGTTCTATGGAACGCAGACACTCGTAATAGAAATGTTCTTTGTCTAATCTTTATGGATTTCGCAATTATTAATCGTAAAATCCTGACAAACGATTTACTGGGTTGAACCGAACTGATGTTATGATGGATTCGTTTGCAGTTGAATGGACAGAAGAGCTCCAGGAACCGTTATTTCAATCGACGTTTGAATCAGAAGCGGCCGCAAAATTATCAAAATCAAAGAAAATCTGCTCAATCTTTAAGTTATTCTTTTGCTAACATAAACACATCATCAAACAGCAGCGACAGTTTGAATAAGTTATACAAAACTATAAAGGCAAAGAATTCAACCCTGCAGCGAAAGGAAAGAGAAAGTGGGAGGAGGAGATTATTTTTCGGAGATCGATTTTACGTTTTCCATCCTAGTTTGTCTCAAACGCAATTGATTTCTGGCGTGAGCTACTCGAATCATAAAACAGGTCACTTGATAAAACATCAACGAATTGACTTACAGAATCATTCAAGCGAAGGAAATGAACCTCATTCGAGGTTTAAATTTTTTGGTATTGAAGATTCTGAAAGGACGTCTTACGCAGCATTCATGAACTCTAAGTACAACATGCAACCCATGCGAGAGCCTAAAGACATCGATACAAAGGCCGCAAAAAAGTGGTGTGATAATTTTAAATTAACATCCTTACAACGAAAGAAATGCAGGCGTGACGCTGGTTTGCCTCAAGTTCTTGCAGAAGCAACACAGATCGCAGCTGCAGAATGTCAGTATCAATTTCGCTATGAGAGGTGGAATTGCTCTCTTGGAACTTCGAGGATCAGACTTTTGGATAAAGGTAAATTTTCCTTAAAATTTTCCCGTGATTTAGGACTTAACTTTGGCGAGTTCCCCAGAATAAACCAATGTTTTGCTTACTTCAACTTGCTTCGTGTCAAAGCAGTGCAAACTTATTGGAAATTACAGTTAAATCTTCTTTCATACTAATAGTTTTTATTGTGCACGTTAATCAAACGTGTTTTTGTAAAAGCAAATTTTAAAGCGTTTTCAAAGAAAAAATTTTCTTCAAATATTACAGACCAGTTATAGCTTCTTATAATTTACCTGGAACTTTTGTACAAACAGGATGTTAACCATTAAGTTTCGTTCATGTCGGCTGAAAAGACAAGTATCAAAAACTATATTTGTTTTAGAAATACTTTTTGAAACAGAATAATGCACCAAGATGGCGAAAAGCAAAATTAACATTCAAAGTTTTCTTGTCGTCTCTTTTGCAGTTTATCGTGTTTTCTCCATTAAATCATCATCTGTTAAAATTGTCCGCATTGGACAAAAATAAGTTAGTTTTGATTTGTAATTTTTATAAAATGTTACCTGAGGCCGAGAATTGTTTTCTTCACAAGCTTTTCTCTCTCACGAAATTAGAGATCATCAGTAACACCTCTTTTTCATTGGTTTGGCTCCATCAGTGACTTTTAGTTTTGCTAAGGGGATGTTTAAAATTGCAGGAAACAAGGAAACAGCTTTTCTTTTCGCCATCTCTTCCGCTGGCCTCGCTTATTCGGTTTCTCGAGCTTGCTCTAGTGGTCATTTGGAGAGATGCTCTTGTGAGGGGTCCCTGAAAGAAGCTTCAGAAGAGTGGATGTGGGGAGGGTAAGAGTGGATTTTGGAAGATATGTACTGTAAATGTTATATCTTTTGCATAGACTAAGCAAGTACAGAGCAGATGAAGAG
>Ga0210059_1005978_pt1 | contig 19543 bp, 18 predicted proteins | sample Ectturendosymbi2_FD_188042 | JGI IMG/M metagenome (GOLD analysis project Ga0210059, IMG submission 188042) | Ecteinascidia turbinata endosymbiont from Florida, USA - Sample 2 (SPAdes) (version 2) | ecosystem: Host-associated > Tunicates > Ascidians > Unclassified | place: Key West, Florida... | reverse complement strand
GTACTGAGATAGGTTATGGAGTCCAGCGGAACACTTCGGCCGTAAAAGTTAATTAAAGCCACGTCTGCATGCGGCAAATCGGTTTCATTACAAACAACACCTGTTAAAATCGTTATTGACAATGCTTATGATTAGAGCATACAAACAAAACGCTATATCTACGATGTAAAACTGGGTAGGAATAGGCATTTACCTTCCTCTTTTTCCCCAGAAGTTTCAGAGTGTTGTTTTATCAACTTGGCCGCTGAAAATGCAAAAACAAACAACACAGTTGCAGCAAAATCACCGATATACTAAAACACGTAATTTGCAACCTCAGAGATGGACACGATTCCCACTGTTGACGAAGAAGTCTGGTTATGAAGAAGTTTGGTTTAAGGCGGTGTGCTTGTAAAGGCAATTATCGGGAAACTTTACCAAGAGTAAATATCTGTGGCTGTTTCACAACGCTGTCTGTCAACCTAAAGTATATTTGATGCCACTTGGTTGTCCAGGTCAGTTAATTTTTTATGAAAAAGTCATCATAACACAATACACAAATGAGAAAGGGACATTTTTTATAAACGTCTTTGATATGCGTGCTTTTCTCTCAATATGCCAACTCTTAAAGCTACTCTGCAGCTTAACTAGGCAAGGCAAATATTGCGAATGTTATCCAGCACGCTCGTTCCTGTTTGTCAATATATTGGGCTGCTATATGCTTTTATTTAATTAATCAACCATGCGCATTATATATTGCGTTTGATAAGTGTTTCTACATCTGTGACGTGGTGGTTATAAACCTTTCTACATTACATTTCTAATTCAGAAAAAAACAGTTTGCATTCCAAGTCCATGCATAATGAGGAATATGAGTAACTATAAAATTGAGCTTTTGGGGAACTTTGGGCTGATGCATGGGTTGCTCTCTTGTGAAGTTTGCTTTTTTCGTGAATTTCGTCATCAACAGTGCCGATTCTAGAATTAAAAAAGTTGGGGGCCACTGCGGGGCCAAGAAAAAGTAGGGGGGCCAACATAAATGTCTATCTTGCATGGGGACTTTTCGTTGTTTTGACGATTAACTTGCTATGATGAACCCTATCAAACCCAACATAAACTTGTGAAAATCGTTAGATATGAACTAGCGTTATTATTAACTAAAGACACCTAAACACCACTGTAGATGCAAGCACATACGCATTACTGCTATGTCGAATATTCTGTGCTAAACATGCAACTTCCACAGTACTGCACATGTAAAACAAAACACCTTTTCCGTACACGATTGTGCCGACCTCACATGAACGAAAACCGCTCCACGAAAGTGAATACAATTCACATGAAAGCGAAATGGTTCCAACCATAGGTGTAGGAGCAAGCAAATTTTTGGGAGTGCAAAGGATTTTTGCCCAATTTTTCCCAAACGTGCCCAAAAAGTTGTTGTGCAACTTTTGCCAACCATTTTTGTGGTGTGACCTCCAAAAATATGGTCTTCACCTGTTTTTCTGCAAACCTTGAGTGGCATTTTTCGAAGTCAAACAACATTGGGCGCCATTTTTGCCCAGATTTTCAGGGATTTTGTTCGGATTTTCAACAAATCAAAACTTTTGGGGGTGCTCTTGCACCCCCCGCACCCCGCCTCCTACACAACTGGTTCCCAGAGATGGACGGAGTCTCATTTTTTTGACTCCGCCTCCGCTCCGACTTCGAAAAATTTTGCTCCGCGTCCGCTCCTCCTCCGCAAATCATAGAACTATTCAACTCCGACTCCGCCTTGACTTCGCAAAATTGCGAATTCTATAGTAACACATAGGCATGTTGCTTGCAAAAATGTCTCCTCCTCCGCTCCGCCGACAAAGAAAGTTCTTAGACTCCCCATCCGCAAAAAACATGCGGAGTCCGCCTCCGCGGAGTCCAAACTCCGCTTCATGTCCACCTCTGCTGGTTCCCACCAGGAATTCCATCTTGACACAGGGACAAGTAGGCTGTTGATAGACAGCTGGTTTCGTCAAAATATGCTTACTACAAAGCAATTAAAAAAAAACATCTGCCAACGATTTAGTCACTACTGACTAATCCAGGGATTCCCAAAGTGGGGTACATGTAGCCCTAGTGGTACATTTGCCTATTTAAAAGGGTACATTTAAGATTAGCAAGAGAAGGAAAAAAATATGTTTATACGTTATTCATTTCAAATTGTTTATATATATGAATTTGTCCGAAGCATTTCATGTTACTAATGGGGTTAGACCAGGGGGAGTATAACGCCCATACTTTTTTGCTGTATATTTAGATGATTTATCTCTTGAACCAAGCAACATTAAAGCTGGGTGTTATATTGGTGAAATCTTATTGAACAACTTGACATTTGTCGATGACATTTGTGTGTTTTGTTCAAGTGTACGTGGGTTGCAAAGTATACTAGATGTGTGTCAGGCTGATGCAGAATAAAACTGTTTGTATGATGTTTAAGGCTAAGAGTGCAAAAAGCACGGCCATCCGGTTGCTGACACTGGGTGTAATAAAAGTAAAATCTGTTTCCTGCTACAAATATTTGGGGATTGTATTAGATATTGAGCTCTCAGATGACAAAGACATTCAGAGACAAATCCGATATCAATACGAAGCAGTGAACAAGCTTCGAGCTTCTTTTTCTCGATGTTCGAACGCAGTGAAAAATGTACTCATTCGTTCCTACTGTAGGTCCATGTATGCATCATAATTATTGGTGTGATTTCAGGAAGGCATATATCCCCTGATTGCGTGCGGCCTATAACTTTGGTTGCAGGGTTCTGTACAACCTGCCGTGGCGAGCGAGTGTTAGTAGTTATCAAGTTCAATCTAACATTCCTACCTTTGAGACCTTATTGAAAAAATGTGTATCTGTTTCTTGAACGATGCAGAGTCCAACAATGTATAGTTTCGCGCTTTGCTGCAGTCCGATTGTTTATACCAGTATTAGTCCTTATTATTTGAACACTACAACCGCATTCCACTTTGTGACTGAGTGCCCGGACGTCACAGTGTTAGTTTGAGGATGTTTGCAGGCCACAAACAATTCGTACCTCACCAGGACTTAGTCAAGTTGGACTCTATTTCTTAAATGCGATTTTCACGTCCAACTCTGGATGTAGTGTTGCACCAAGTGTTACGACTTAAGCCAACAACTATGTTGAGGAATTGTCTGTGATGTAGTGTTGTACGAAGTGTTACAAGTTAGCGAACAAGTATCGGTATTCCTGTGGTCCTACCACCAATGCCGATACAAAATGTTCTGTGTCTGTTATTATCAATCTGTGTTGTGCAGATAGTGCGTGCTTGTGCTCTGTGGACTTCATGTCTGGTTCAAAGATTAAAATATTAAAATTAAAATAATTGAATATTATTTTCAAAAATCATTGCATGGTTATTGGTAAATATATTTTTGTTATCTTCCTCAGCCTTTTTATCATAAGAAGTTTCAGGGGCATGGGCTTCGGAAGTGGAAGGCAAGGCCGCACCAAGACTTTGAAATTTGACATTTTCCCAGCAATTTTTGCAAAAAGGGTTGTTTTCTTAGTTTCGAGTGGTGAAAATGTAATTTTGCCACTTTTGGCCGCCATTGCAAAATATTTTTGGCCCGCCCCTAAAAAATCTACTATTGGCCCCTTCCTGGAAAAAATCCTTCCGGCGGCCATGTTTAGGGGTACCCGCTCATCTATCGAAATGCTGAAGGGGTACACGGACGGGGAAAGTTTGGGAACCCCTGGCATAAACCGTTTTCGTGCTAGCCTACTGGCATTTTGCGATTGTGGTGCAAGCATAACAATCTTATGCAAGTACTATTACGACTGTAATGCCCAGTGGTGGGTTTAAGGTTGGGGGGACCCGAGGCAAGACTAAAATGGGGGCACCTCTGCTGACGTCATCATACTCAATCAACCGTGATAAGCACTTTTCATCAAGCCTTAGATACGGCCACCGAAGCTTACGTTCCTGAGACTACGGCATGACTGACAAAGCAAAATAGCAAAAGGAGAAATACAAAGGGGTGTTCATGATACACAACTTTGGAAACACTGAAAGGTGGGAAGACAAGGCTGGCAACACACAAAATTTGGGCAAGAGCAAGTTGGCGTCGCCTCCACTTCTTTATTTTCATGCCCCATTTCTCTGTATTCACGATCAATAAACTACAAAGTTTACCCCTTTGAAAGTTTCACACTTTCCCCTTTCATACAATGCTTGGTAGTTGGTCAACTGAGTTTGTCCACATTCATGTCTTTAAGGGTATGCATGAAACCATAAACAACAACCAAGAAGTTTCAAAACACTAAATTTGCTTTAAATTTCATCCTTCTTTTTGCTACTCCACTTGGATACTTTGTTTTTAAATGTGGCATTTCCATTAACTTATCAATAAACCAAACACTTCAATCTAAAAATCATCATTTGGTGTAAAAAATCTTCATTTGGTATAAAAAGTTATCATTTGGCATAAATATTTGCTCTTATGTGATAGTCTTTTCAGAACTTTTTAGAAGAAATGTTAACCCATCATTTTTTAGGTATAGAAGTTGGTTTTAAGCTTTTCTTTATTTGCACACTGGAGATGGTGGTGGGGCCCCGTTGAAAGTTTCGTACTTACACATTAAAGTTGCTGTTTGGGCCCCTTTCAAAGAATAGCACATGCACATTAAAGTTGCTGTTGGTGGCCCCTTTGAAAGCAAGGTACTTACACATTACACTTGATGTTGGGAGCCCCTTTGAAAGCAAGGAATTTTACATTACAGTTGCTGTTGGCAGCCTCTTTGAAAGCCAGGAATTTTACATTACAATTGCTTTTTGATGCCCCTTTGAAAGCAAGGTATTACCACATTACAATTGTCGTTTGCAGCCTGTTAGAAAGCAAGGAATTTTACATTACAGTTGCTGTTTGGGGCCCCTTTCAAAGCAAGGTACTTACACATTACGATTGCTGTATGGGGTCCCTTTGAAAGCATGGCACTTACACATTACAATTGCTCTTGGGGCCTTTGAAAACAGAGTACTTACACATTTCAGTGGCTTTGGGGGCCCCTTTCAAAGCAAAGTACCTGCACATTATAATTTCTGAAGGGGGCCCTTTGAAAGCAGAGTACTTGCTAATGATCTGCTTTGTAGCACATTATATGAATGAATAATAAGTTTTTCATCAAAAATAAGGAAAATTTATGCGCGTATCACCTGAAGGGGGGGCCCGAGGCAAGTGCCTCGCTCGCCTCCCTTTAAACACACCACTGGTAATGCCCAGTGGCGTACGCAGAAAATTTTCATGGTGGGGAGGTTTCATTCAAGATGGTGGTCATTTGTGTTTGGTGTGCACTGTTTGTGACGTCCACAATTTGACGTCACATTCATGTTTCCAAACCAACCTTTTGGCGAAGTTTGTTGACATAATATGCATATTTTTCTACATCCACTCACTTATTTTATGTGTCATTGCACTGAATATCAACTATTAGCGCTCAAGTTAGGATATCGAAAGTAAATACACTCAACGCTACAACACAGCAGGTCATTACTGCAAAAATACCAGGATGAGCGTTAAAACAGGGGAGTAAATCACACTCATCAATGCGTCAGGGCAATTTACTACTGTACTACAAAATGAGACTGCCCTATAATCTTGTCGAATACGAGCAGTCGAGCATGGAAAAAGTGCGGCTGGACTGGGTGACTCACAACCCCGTTCGAAAGATGGAATCTTGCTAAACTGCACAAGAATTGTGAATGCGCATAATGTGCGCAAGAAAACTTTCGATTTTTTGTTATTTATAGAAGTCCAGCAAACTTTTAGTTTTCCTATTTCCCTGCTGAAACATTATTAAATGCCTGAATGCTTCTATGTTAACAACCGCTGTTTTTGAGCTCGTGCAACAGTTATATCACGATATAGAAACTGGTAATGCAGCCAGTGCGGTCAGCCCTTGTGCTGATCAGCCGTAGAAGACAAAATAATAGCAATGGTTTCGGTAAAAGTGAACTATCGTTGAACAATCTTAAACATGCGCAGTGGACGAAAGGTCTGAAAAAAGTGGTGAGATGGTTTCTGGACACAGACGATGACCCGGATTCCACCAAAACCTAATTATTACTTTTTGGCCCGTTTACAGTGTTCCTTGAAATTTGCATGCAAATTCATTCCGTGCTATTTGCAGTAAGTCGACAAATTAGCAAGCAAAAAGTATGCGAAAACACTTAATCAATCTCCTTTGCGCGGGTAATAAAGTTTTTGTAAATATCAAGCTCAAGGGCGGCGGGTTTGCTCCAACCCCAACCGCCCCTTGCTTACGCCCTTGATTGTTTCCGATAAGGTGACCTATCGCGGAACAATCAACATGCGTAATGGACGAATGGTCTGCAAAAAGTGGTGAGATGGTTTCTGGATGCAGACGATAACCCAGATTCCCACCAAAACCTAATTATGGCTTTTTGGCCCATTTACAATGATCCTTGAAATTTGCATGCATATTCATTCTGTGGTATTTGCAATAAGTCGACAAATTAACAAGCAAAAGTATGCGAAAACACTTAATCTCCTTTGCGCAGGTAATAAAGTTTTGTAAAATATCAAGCTCAAGGGAGGGGTTTAACCCTACCCCCCACCCCTTGCGTACGCCCTTGGTAATGCCCATCTGCAGCGTGGATAGGGTGAGAACTATTCAATGCAGTATGCAGCGAGGTTTCGGCACCAGTTGCACCTAAAGTAGCATATGCAGCGCCGTAGATCAGTGCGCATCGGCTTTTAGTGGGTGTTCCTGATAGCAAGATGTAACAGCAAGCGTGAAACAAATTTGCAGAATATTCCTAACAAAGTCGTTCATTGTAATATCCACACAGATTTTTCCTCTGACTGATCCACAAAAGCTGACTTTTCAACCCTGCGTTGATTTATGACTGTCTTGTCATAAGCGAAACACGCACTAACTCTAAACCTAAAAAGATTCAGACAAATAGACAACGAGCAGTATAATTCTCACACAGATCCCTGCACATGCACAGACCACGTTAGAATTTTATATCATCATCACCTCAATGTAACTTAATCCTTCGATTGTCATGTCGACTGTCAAATTCATCAACGAAATTATCTAAATCTGTTTTTCAGCTCGTATACCTTTCAAGTGAAAGTAGATCAATGTTACCGAACCTTGCACTGATCATGGAATTTCTGTGAAAAGTTTTCACTAATTTCATTTTTGAAAAATTTCTCCCGCATGAAGCGCTGGTGACGGAAACAGTTGCAGCTACCAGCAACAATCAAACGCAGTTTTGCAAATAGCAATAAATGAAACAAATTGTTCGAGCGACCTGTGCAGCTTCGACTCCTTCCGAAGCAAATTCTTTGCTACAGTTATTTCATGTTTTGAATAATTTTCACTAAATTAATACGATTTGCGAATTCTTCGAAGTGTTTTTCTGATAGAAATGTTTGGCCTCTCGGGCAAAGAGCTGAAATACGCGAAAGAATTGCTTTGCAGGGCATGTGTGGGTAGAGTTAAAACTGTAGCCACGATTCTCACGAACCACTTACATAAGACGTTTCAAAGTCGTATGCACAAGGCATCAGGACGCAATACTGCAGCCAGGATAAATTCGGATAAATCAACTGAAACCAATTCTTAATGCTTTTCCCAACCTTTTGCTACTGGGACAAGCAACAATCTGCAGACAGTAATATAACCCAGTTCCATCTCACACTGAAATGCATGAAAGATCAATCTTCCCATTTCTGTTTCTCAGTTTCGAAATGAATCTTTCAACACCACGACCGTGGTTTGACTAAATTTCACGCAGGATCCGAGCAACCACTGGTGTGCGTCGTAATAAATAATTCTCATTACCCGACCGTAAAAAACAACAGCACACCTTATCATGCATTTGGGAAATATTGAATGAAGGTAAGAGGGTTTCTACATTATCGTTTAAAATATTGCTGGCCGAAATTTATTTTCTATATATGGCAACCAAACGAACTTAAACGAGAAATGAAGAAAAAAATGGGGTGCCAATCAAAAATTTTGGGGGTCCATGCCCACCTAGGCTCCCCTGAGAATCGCCACTGTTCATAAAGCAGATAGTTGATCTTGCGCCCAGACATTTCCTTAAGCACCAACGCGTCTGCGATTGTGGTTACAGTTCATGTTAACAGATTTCTTCAAGTCAATTGTTCTTCGAACGAAACTTCCGTTCAACAAGAGTGAAGTACAGTAGAATTTGCTTAATTCGTCACCTCAAGGGGATTAGAAAAAAGAAACGGTTTAGGCGAAGTGACTAATTATGCAAATAGGTGAAAACTCTATCACAGAAGCTGATATACTTTATCATGGTTACTCGCATACGTAGTGCTCTTATTTGCAGTAACATACAAGTTTATGACGTTATGGTTGAATACAACAAATAATTCCTCTGCTCTATCTGGACGTCACCATTTAATCTGGCACCTTTTATATCTTTAACAAACTGCAAAGACCTCCCGCGTTCTCTCAATGGGCAGTCGAGTCGCGCTTCGCACCTCGTGTATAAATTCGATACAAAATTGCGAGGTGCAACAATTCTCAGATAAAGATCCTTAGTTTATTTGAAGTCCCACACAGGTTTTTTTTAAGGTTTCGCTTTGGTGACCGCAAGGAAATTTTAAGAGACCGCTTGGAGGAATTTGAGAGACCGTTCTCCATTGTTGTGATCTCAGGTCACTATATTTTGAGAGACCGTTGGAGGAATTTGAGAGACCGTTTTGGTCCCTCAAAACACCTTAAAAACCACTGGTCCCACACGTACCAGCTGCTTATATAATCATCACAAGCGAAACTGCAAATGACGTATTAGCCAAACAAAACGTTTCTAAGGGATAGAAAGAGGTGACGAATTGAGCAAATTGGCGAATTAGACAATGGAGAATTAGGCGAACAGAAATGTACACAAAATATAGGAATTCTGCTGGGACCAACGAAAAAGTAACGAATTAAGCGAATTAAACGATGACGGATTAGACAAGTTCTACTATAATTGCAGTTTAAGTTCAATTCGCTTGTCAGTTCTGTTTGATTGAAGTAACTTTGCACTTGCGCTCGCCGCTCGGAGCTCCATTGCAGAGCTTCCGCTACAAATTTCGGCTTGGTTACGAGTGGTAGCGGTACACTGTCTAATGTCCACGACAGCAGCATGCTATTAGTCATCATGAACACGGGCGTAGATGGGGACACATGAGCTATGCCCACATCCCATAAAACCTGTTGTTTTATCATGTAGCCTACACACAGATCATCTCCAATAATTTGCCTTCTAACTGCAATTGCAAACTAGAAGCCTCTCATCGTCATAAACACACAGTGCATGCCAAGCGTTTCCAGACTAAAATCCTGACTGCACCTCGCCACTGGTCACATTGTCTGCAGGTTGAGTACATCTGCATTACGGTTATGTTGTGGCTTAACGAATACTGAGGTGTCAACAACAATCACGAGAAGTCAAAACCAGTTTGAATTTTCACTTGAAACTATTTGATAAAACAACTCACCGTCATCAGCTGAAAACCCTTGGATATCTAACGGCCGATTGCTTGCCAAATTTCCACCTATAATCTCATTTTCCGTCAAGGTAAACTTTGCCGGTGTACCACCATTAGCCATGTTGACTAGTCCAATCCGGATAAAATCTTTGCTCAACTGTGGTTCTTATTCGTAGTGGAATTAGCGGTTACTGAAGTGCGTATGTGTCGGTCAAGTAAGCGTGACGTAGACTCCCAGCCGGTAATTTCCTTGGAATCCACCTGTTGGTTTTTGCGCAGTGTTTTTGCTCTAAAAGCTACATTATGGAGAAAGGCACAGCGGACAATAGGTTCCTACACCTCTGCAGGTTCACATCAAAGCGCGACCAAATCAGGTCGTAGCAGGGCCGGCGCTAGGTGGTTGGGGGACCCCGAGCCTGGACGTTGGGGCCCCCAATATATAATACATTGCATTTGGCACATAGTATTAATGTAAACAAAAACATCGATTTATTTTAACAAATGCTTACAAAAGCTTTTCTACACCATCAACACAACGTATATAGCTGACAGGCCTATAAGCATTTGCTATGTTTCTAGCTAGCAAATGCTTTTTCCAAGTTTTTAAAAATGCAAATGCTTTTGTCAACTCAGTCGTATCTAAAAGTTTAGCAGTTTCACTTTCAATAGATATCACTGCCAGATTTGTTAGTTTTCATCAATCATAGTTGGTCGGTGAAACGTTTTGATTAGCCTCAACTTGCTGAAGTTCCGTTCAGCAGTATTGCGCAGAGCAGTGATCGGCAAACTTTCGTTAGAATGGCCCCAAGCCGTCTTTCAATGGGCGTCAGCAGAAATCGACAATTTGCTTACATTTTTCAGGTTACTCACGATGTAATGCGAATGGACGTTCACAAAGCGCTTTACCCTTTCTGCACACAAAGAAATTGCTCCATTTCATGACAATAGTCACAAAAACTGCACTTCGTTGGCAGCAGTAGCTCGGTATAGTGGTGGGTTTAAGGTTGGGGGGGGCGAGGCAAGACTAAAAAGGGGGCCCTCTGATGACGTCATCAACCAACCGTGATAAGCACATTTGATCAAGCCTAAGATACGGCCACCGAAGGATACGTTCCTGAGACTATGGTATGACTGACATAGCAAAAGGAGAAAATGCAAAAGGTGTTCTTGATACAAAATTTTGAAAACACTGAAAGTTGGGAAGACAAGGTTGGCAACACATAAAAGTTAGGCAGTAGCAAGTTGGCATCACCACTTCATTATTTTCGTGCCCCATTTCTCAGCATTCACCATCAATAAACTTAAAAGTTTACCCCTTTGAAAGTTTCACACTTGACCCCTTTGATAAAATGCTTGGTAGTTGGTATCCTGAATTTGTTAACATTCATGTCTTTATGGAAATCCATGAAACCACAAACAACAACTAAGAAAAATTTAAAACACAAAAGTTGTTTCAAAATTCATCCTTTAAATTGCAAGAACATGGGATACAAAAGCATTCAACCTGAGACTTGGTTTGGAAAGCTTTGAGGCTGGATAAGTCAAGGCTGCCCTCATCTTGCATCGACACTAGTTGTTTGAAAAATGTGCAAAAGTAGGAAATAATTCCTCATATACGTTATCGCAAACATTTTAGCAAGTAGCCTACACAATTGATTAAATCTGTGCTAAGAAAAAACGGTTCAAGTTATATTGGCTTAGAGCTGGTAAAAAAACTTTAACATCATCTAGCTAGCACGTCTACCTTAAACCAAGAACTTACTAGTCAAGCTTCAAATAATCAGTGACTTCAAGCATGGGCTAAATTCAAACCACCTAAACTACCTGAAATATCTGTAGAATAAATGAGTGCTCATAATACTCAAACAATGCTATTTCTGCTACCTGATAAGACGCATGAATGTAGCCTTGCTTATTAACAGTCTTTGCAGCACAACAGCAATACTACAAAATTACATTAAAGTTGCTGTTTGGGCCCCTTTGAAAGTATAGTAGTTGCACATTACAGTTTCTATTGGTGGCCTCTTTGAAAGAAAGGTACATACTGTACATATTAAAGTTGCTGTTGGAGACCCTTTGAAAGCAAGGTACGTACGCATTACAATTGCTGTTGGCAGCCTCTTTGAAAGTAAGGAATTTTTTGTTATAGTTGCTGTTGGGGTCCCCTTTGAAGGCAAGGTTCTTACACATTACAACTGCTGTTGGTGGCCTCTTTAAAAGCAAGGTAATTATACATTAAAGTTGATTTTAGGGGCCCCTTTCCAAGCAAGGTACTTACACATTACAACTGCTGTTGGGGGCCCCTGTGAAAGCGAGGTGCTTACACTTTAAAGTTGCTGTTGGGGGCCCCTTTGAAAGCAGAGTAATTACCCACTACAGTTTGAAGTTTAAAAGCAGAGTACTTACACATTTCACACATTTTAATGAAGTTTAAAAGCAGAGTACTTACACATTTCAGTGCTATTGGAGGCTCTTTGAAAGTTTCAAGAAAGGATACGTTTCACATAGTTATTACAAAGGTTCCGTCATAATTTATAGAGGTAAGTTTGGCGGATCGTTCGAAAGGAGTGTACGCAGCTGCAGTGGCGTAGCAAGGGGGGCCGAGGGCCCGGGCGGCACTTTAAGGGGGGCGGCACTTCGCTGACCAACATTTAATTTTTGAAAGAAGTTTAAAAGTTCTAGTTTTTCGTTATTATTTTAAATACATTTTTTAATGTTCTACTGCTTTTCAATTTTCATGTTTAGAAGCTCTAGATTGGTAGGCTAGCCTAAAAGAACACGACATGTGGCGTTGGAATGAGTGAATTGATAAAATGTTTGGGGGCGAAGAGTTTTCTGAGAGGAGCCCAAATTTTTTCAACTATGTCCAATAGTTTTAAACTACGTTCAAAACATTTCTCCAAAGGGGGCGAAAATTTTCCTGGGCCTCCTATTTACGGGCATGCTTACTTGGGGGCCAAATGAGTCCCAGTCCCTACACCTTCCTCGCCAGACAAAGCCGTTTCAGCCATCTCAATCAAAAGTTCTTTGCACAAAGGACAAAGATGACAGTCGACCGCAGACTGTAAAAACGTTAGGGCTCCAGTTGTTTTTCGTTTATATTGCCCCTCCTCTCAAAATCGGATAAAATTTTTTGCATGAAATCACGGTAAATAGTCATAACTAGCTCAATCCCTTTTCTCATATCTTTGGTTTCTCAGTAACGCCCCAACTGCACATCATAACATCTCCTGACACCTAGGCATTGCCGACGAAGATTTCGCTGGGGCGGCAATTGCCCAGTGGTAGAGTGTCCGCCTCTCAATTGGAAGGTTGTGTGCAGCCGCGGACACATGGGGTTGATGCAGGGGATGCATCCCCCCACCAGACCTAAAAAGGTGTTGACATGACACTTGATTTCATTGAAAATCATCTCCAAAAATATTTTCGTACTGCACATTACTTGCTTAAGATGCTAAAAATCAACCTATGCTAACAATTAGTCAAAAACGCTTCTCCGTTTCATTAGATGAGCTGGCCTTGTTTATGGAGCCTGATATAAAATAGTCAATGATCGCATGGGCGTCCGCAGGGCATGGGGGCAAAACGGGCATTTGCCCCTCTGGTGGAAATTGGGATTGTGAACCAAACATTTCTGGAAAAACCTGAAGTCGGCATGTCAATTCCGATTAATTGATTTGATTCTTGCAATGACAGTTTTTTGCCGGTATGAAACCCACACTGCACAAGAGTCAGGTTCACAGTGGTAGTGTCATGCAGTGATGAGATTGCAGTTCACTCATGCCCCTCCTTTGCCTGCAGAGGCGGGTTGCGAAAGTGGCGAGCAGATTGTTCTACTGTTGGTCTTTATTGCTTAACAATAATATGGCAACAAATCTGCAAAGGTTCACTTTGTATTACGGTGGCAGGCGTTTTGTTGCATGAGACTGTTGAACGCAGACATCTTGGCAAGTAATGCAGCGAGACTGTCACGTGCTGATAGCGGTAAGCCACGTACATTTATTCTTTGTAAAAAGAAGCATTAGTGAGTCTATATAGCAATGCTTCCATTAGTTTGAAAAATACATTATTAGGGGAGTGACCAAAGTACTTGAGTGTCAAACTATATTTGTGCAGGATTCTTTTCATACAGTAAAAAATTACTTGGCTTGTTACAGTAGAATACATCTGTGCAAAGCTTGTGGGAATACGTCTTAATTGTTAAGGTTTAGTTCTGACATCTAAGTGAATACTGAGTGCAAAGCCATATTTGCTGTGGCGAGTTTTCATAATTCATCTAGTCAATTTTGCGAAATCTGCGTGGTGTTCCAATTGTAGTAAGTTTGTCCGTATTCGTGTCAACATACAAGTCTACTTAATTGTCCGGTTTTAAGTGTAGCAAGCTTTTTTTGATCGCTTTGGACGAGATCCCAGACGTCTGCAGCTCTTGTTTCTAAGTCAGGGTTTCTCAAACGGGGCCCTCGTTGCCCCTTTGGAGCCACGGAAGCTGTTCTCCGGGGGCATGTATAGAGGCCGAGCAGGGGCCACGAGCAAAGGCCGAGGCCAAAACCAGGTATTTTATTGAATAGCAGGGGGCCACAAGTGTTGAAAGTCTTTTGAAGGGCCCCATGGCTCATGAAAGTTTGAGAACCACTGTTCTAAGTGATATTGACGAGCCTTGGTAGCTGATCCCGCAACCAGGGTAGAGCAACCGGGCAATTCCCCGTCGAAATTTTCAAAAACATGTTCAGTTGTTAGTTCAGTTGAATATATCAGCTGGATGCGGCCCTGCTTGCTAAGTAAAATAAAGTCATAATTTGTGGTTTCGTTGAAAACCACGGCAATCCAATGCTTCTTTCTTTACCGATCATGGCAATGCTTACTTAAAAAGAAATGCCCTACATTGCAAATCTGTAGATAGCGTACTCTGTAAATTGTCGTAATGCTAATATACCTGGTTATTTCTGACAATGAAGCGTTTTTTTGTGATTATTACCGTAACATGGGGCATTTTCTTTGTAGTGTAGAAAGGACAAAACCTTCTGTGAACGAACATTTTCATTTCATCGTCAGCAATGTTCCCTGTAAGGTGCGCAAATACTCAGGACCACCAGAACTGTTGCGCAGTGAAATCTCATTCTCGCGCACTTGCAACATTTCAAAATAATGGAAACTACCTCGAAAACAAGGAGCTATTTGAATGAAATGTGTATTTTGTTCGCATGTTGAAAAGATTGTATATTTATTATACAATTCACAAAGTTTGTAATTCAATGAAAACACCACTTACTCAGCCCTAAAATATCATGCTCACTAAAACAAATATTTGCTCAGTGTAAAATTATTTAAGAGGGAATACTGATCGTCAGCAATTTGAAAATGATAAACAAAATGCCGACGTTTCCCCCCCTGGAAAAATTTCTGCGCACGCCAATGAATAATCGTGCTTTCTCGCTTTCGTATTTTCGTTCTTTTCGTGCTTTCACTCATTACGAATTGTTTGTTTCTTTCCGTTCTCTTAATTTCGGTTGCAAAATAAACACAATCGACCCGCATCTTGTTATTATTTCATCAAAATTGCCTGGAATAACAAATGTTATACACAAATTACCATGGGTGTTGCGTACTATTCCAAACAACAATTAAAAACTATAGGGTTCCCCATTTGAAGAGCACTGATCTAAACCTCATCCTAGTGACCACCCCCACTTGCTGCAACATACATGTTAAACAGCGCTACTGCACTATGCTGGCTACTGCCACCGGTAATTGTGCTGTCACAAACGTAACCTACAATGTGAATAAGTATTATGTCGTCACGTGAACCTTTTATCTCAAGTCCTCCATGTACCTGAGCCGATGTCAGTGACTACGTCAGATCGCTGTTACGTGCCACATTGCTTGTTGGTTCCGTAGCGTTGCAGTGTTAAGTTTTATGACAAAAACTTCTTAAACCAATCTTAGACTTGTTTCCTCGTAAATGTAAGTATGCGAAAGTGATTGATTTACGCACTATGGTGCTGTGAAGTATTGGGTTCATGGCAAATCGACATCGCATCCCCCCCACCAAATTAGCCTGTGTTCGCTACTGGTTGTGTGTCCAATTCACAGACACTGAGTGACTCCCCGTGGTGCTCCTTGGGCAAGATCATTAGCCTAAACTGCCTCGGTAAGAAGCATATTGCAGGCGTTTGCATGCCACTAGTTGCCGTCGCCAAAATGACAAAAAAACATTTCTTGGCACATTTCATGCTATTTTTTAGTGTTCAGTGGGGTATTTTCAATAACTGCCATAAGCTGTATCCCAGTCATTAGGTAGGCCTATCCACATTACGTTTTGGCGGTTGAAGTGAAAAACTTTGCAAAGATAACTTTTCTCAGTTTCAATACAACTGCTGTTTTTCTGCATGTCGTAATGGTGCCGGAAAATGATGCTCTTGAAGCGGGGTAGTGCAATTGATGTATTTTCGTGGGTAACTTTGAACTCATATTGTAGGTTTCACCTGCAAGTAGAGTGAATGAGAGCCAGCCGATAGGCAACGTTGTTTTTGTGAAGTCGCCTTTGTTCAACGATACACTAAACATTGGCAGTCATAGAAAAAATTATTTTAACAAGAAAAGTTATAAAAAGGTGTTGCTCTCATTTTGATGAATTTGAGGCAAACACCTTAGTCTGAAAACCTAACGCAATGGTAAACGAAATGTTTATATGTGATTGTGGTTAACGTGTTTATTAAAAAGAGCGTGAAACGAAATGGTAGTAACAGCTTGGCAATGGCTGCACTGAATAAAGTTGTTCATCGCAATAACCGTCGAACGTAAGACGTTGTAATCACTGCTGAGCATCCAAAACGCCAATGTCCCAGCTGGCATGGTTTGGTAATACAGATTTCAAAATAGACCTCTGTTGGTAAACCAGTGTTTCTCAACCCGAGCTCGCGGACTCATTTAAGTCCGTGGTAGGCTCCGGATGAGTCCGCAAGCACTAGATGCAAACAATCGACGTTTTTGTTGGTACACGTGTGTGTTGATGACCAGAGGCCCCTATTTCGATAAACTTGTGAAAAAAACTCAGAGACATGATTCTCATTGAAATTTGTGAATGTGGGCCATAAACCAACTTTGCAAAAATCGTGTTTGTATGATTCTCGTACTCTTCGTCTATCTAGAGTCCGCGAAGATTTATACTGGTCCGAAGATAGTCCGTATCCTAAAAGGTTTGGGAAACACTGTGGTAACCAGTCCTGTCGCCACCGGGGCTTTGGTGGGCTTAGCCCCCATAGAATCTACAAGTTCCCCAAAATTGAAATATGAAACACTATAAATCAGTGGATTTCTTGTCAAATCTTAGGATGTCAGTCCACCCTGCACAAATGTAGTCTCCCAATTGAAGACCTTCTGGTGATGGTTCTGTTGGTAACGAACAAAGGCAAGGAATAACACTACGCACGTGTAATTGGAAGAGGTCCAACACAACAGCTAGACCAAGTGCGCAGGTCACGATGAAAACTGCGAGCAAGCGCTTCTCAACCATAGCTTGTTTTAAACCTGTTTAAAATATTTTTTCAAAATGAGTCCCTGCACCTATAGAGGCCTCCGCGCAAGTGCCCACAGAGTAAACGTTTGAAGTCTTCTATATATTCTAATAGACTTAAACCACTACTGAAACGTGAAGTGAACAACGAAACGTTCTTTACATCACTGAGATCATATTATCAGATTGATTATATAGCCTGCTATAGGCCTACGCAGTATATATTATTTTTAGTTAAAGACGGAGATACTACACGAAATTTTAATCTACATACTGCAAATGTTTACATTTATAAGGTAGGTATGCCGCCATCACATTCCTTAATTTTTCCGTTTGATACCCTGGGAACGAGTAAACTATTAAAATGTCATGCGGTGAGCTTGCCGGAGATTTAAAAACCAACAGGCAGGAAAGTGTGACGAAACATGTGGGGTTCGTATATGCCTATGCAATAAAGCAAAAAATAGAGAAATTAATGATGAGAAAGGTGGCGACAAGCAGAAAAAGCACGAATAATAATCGATAATCAAAAACAAGACACATTTCAGTTTGTTAGTGTTTGATTGCGATTTTGAAGATGCTTTATTAATCCTTAGCCTGTATCATTAATTTAGCACGAAACATAAACTTCCATTTAAAATTTTTGTAAGCAAATTTGAGGGTGGAAAGGGCGGCACTTTTATGGTCGCCCCCGGGCGGCACTTCGCCTTGCTACGCCACTGCGCAGCTGGTTGTATTGGTTGCATAGTGTGTTCTACTGTTCTGATATAAAATTAAAATGCGCTGGTTTTCGATAGACTGATGAAAATAAGTGGCCTAGTATGCGTTTAAGCATCAAGTCCAAACAAGGGATACATTCGCCATCTTATATTTCCATCGTTAACTGGATTGAAATATGTGCCATTTTCAAGTGGAGCAAAATTTGGACACTTTTGATTTCTTTATAATCACGAACGTAGCATCTACATATCCTATCCATAACCCAGTAGGGTCCGCGAAAGTTAACAAGAAGATCTCGGCAAGTTTCCATTTTACCTATGTAAAGACACATTTTTCAGGGAAATTTTTGTAGACTTGTTAGGAGGAAATAAGACAGACTTTGACTCAAGACAAAACTTTGAAATGTATTGAGTATTTCCATAAACAAAAGTCTTCAGCTATCTTTATTTTGCAAAAAAGATAACTGTTTGTTTCTTTTGTTACCCACGTTTACAAAGACAAGGTCTACACAAACCATCAGTTTGTTTACCTAAAAATAGAAATTGTAATTTTAACTACAAATAGCATATTTTCTGTATTTTGCAATTACTTATCAAAATTTATATTTCGATTGTAGTATTGACCACGGGACAGGATTATTTGATTAAATGCAACTAGATATTCTGCACCTGAAGTTAAATAACTCAGACTCAATAGACGTTTGACACACCTCGACTCGTGACTGACGCATGTGATCCAAACGAGAGCAAGAAAAAGTAAATGACACTATATGTAAAATCATGTAGAAGTGCGTGAACAAAATTCTACGCTTGAGATGTAGCAATCGTATATCGAATAGCTTTGTGTTAACTCTGATTGTTTTGGTATATTCACAGGTTTTCGTTAGCAGCACAAATTGACCGGATGGTTTACAGCAGTGACAGAACCATCGCCAGAAAATCATCAACAGGGGGCTTTACGTTTGTGCCGGGGGGTGGCTTGACATTCAAATTTGACAAAAATTCCACTAATTTATAGTGTTTCATATGTCAATTTGGGGGGATTTGGAGCTTTGTTTGGGGGGATAAGCCCACCAAACAACCCGTGGCGACGGGGCTGAGAAGGGATGGGGAATATGTTTGTCATCACGGGCCACGAGTTGTGGAATATCGCTGGCGGGCCGGAATAATTAATTAATTTCCTCTTACAATTTAACCTTTATCCTTCCAAGGAAACTGAGGAGATAAAATTATGTCAAGAAGCGAGAGAGACTTGTCGTGACTTACTGCCTATGTGTCTGCTTGTCATGAAGTTTCGTTTTGATGCGATCTTGTGTTCAGTGTTGCCACTGGGGATCAGTCTCGATAACATCAGATTGTTGCCTTTTTCAACATCAGATTTTTTAGTTTGATACAAGCGAAATGCTTCTTCGGTTATGCATAACGTTAAATTTTATTCTCAAGGCAGCGAGGAGAGCTTCTTCATTTGGAACGATAACCAAACGCACACATGTGAGAGTGAGAGATTGATGAAAGAAACTTAAAAACCATGAATCTACATACAGTAACTAAATGATTCTATTTGAATAAGTGCCGGATTAAGGTAGCGTAGAACCTGATTCTATTTGAATAAGTGCCGGATTAAGGTAGCGTAGAACCTCATTCTATTTGAATAAGGTTTAGGTTTTGTATTGCTAATTTTGTTGTTAACTGTCAGTTAATTATATAACACTCTACTTACCTGCTGTATTATACTGAACAACATGACCACCCGCAGTAACAACAAGAAATGCAACAAAGAAGAAATTCAAGCAACAAAGG
>Ga0210059_1005977_pt1 | contig 19543 bp, 13 predicted proteins | sample Ectturendosymbi2_FD_188042 | JGI IMG/M metagenome (GOLD analysis project Ga0210059, IMG submission 188042) | Ecteinascidia turbinata endosymbiont from Florida, USA - Sample 2 (SPAdes) (version 2) | ecosystem: Host-associated > Tunicates > Ascidians > Unclassified | place: Key West, Florida... | reverse complement strand
CGCGCGTGCGCTGATAAAATTATTTATCTGTTGTTTATCACGACGTGGAAACATAAGTGCTGGGAAGGAACAAAGCCTGTCAGCTGAACCTTTTGCCATTCTAGAACGAGTCCGCACAAGCTTCTACATTCCTCGGTATGGTCTCAGGTTAGAAATTTATATTCTGACAAGTTCGGACTCAAGTATAGACATCAGTGTCGAAGGCAATCAAGATCTTACCGATATAACTCGTTTTCGCATGTCCATCCATCGCGTGGGGCGGCACGTTGGCGCTTTCCCAGGCGCAAAATGCGTCGTCCCCAGCAGAGCAATGTTTGCGTAAAAGCTTTACGCCTCACAACGTGAGCGCTATATTGTAAATGCAGTGAAACAACCAGTATGTTTTAAGTGGTAAAACCTTTTGCCTTGCATGTTTCATCATGTCTCTTCAGAAATGCCTTTTAAAACAATTACAACAATTCTCTTGGTTGGTGATGGGGGTGCAGAAACGAATGGGGGGGTGCAGGTGATGGGGGTGCAGAAACGAACGTGTCTGACGATGTGATTTGTAAGACGCTGATGTTTCTGCTGCGAATGAAGTTACACCGCTTTATGTTGCACCTTGAACAGCAGAAAGACACCAGCAACGATCGGCAATCAGCTGTATCCGACCTGCTGTTGGTGATTCATAACAGTTTAATGGTGTAGTGCAAGTTTCTCAAATTTTTTTTGGTCACGGACCGCCTTCGGTGAATCTATTTTTTCTCGGACGACAGTCCCAACCAGAACGGAAGGATAATAAAAATCGAAAAGTAAATGACGCTGAATAATGTTTTATTTTACAAAACTGACATCATAAATGGGACGGATAGGGTTGTTTCTTGGTGTTATATTTGTTAATACTCGGAGCTATTTCTGGCAGGCTCACTCGTACGTCTGTACCTGTATTTTGTCTTCATATATGTAACAACTGAAAGTGCTCTCCCACACATGTAGGTATTGGCAAAAGATAATAAAGATTCAGTTGCCTTTTGTAAGAGCAATGGATATTCCTCCTCAACCCTTAACCAGAGAGATGAAAGAACTGTTTGACTGAAGCTAATCATTACAAAAGGCTTCAAAATCTCATCAAAATTCTCATATGTATCTCTGAAAAAGTACTTCTTAAAATGTCCAGAAAGCAATTCCAACTGTTGTTGAACGTCAGAGAAAATAAACTCTGTATTAATAAAGGGTTTGTGGAAAATGTAGTTACACAGAACCGGAAACATATTCGTAAAATCATCGTTTATTCTGGTTTTCCACATTTTAAGTTTTTTCTTCTGAATACTGTTATTTTGTTTTAACTAAGTAAAATGTTTGCATCTCTTCTCTGAAGTGAACAATTCAGTTGGTAGAGAATGTTAGCTAGGTAACAAAGTTTACCAACCTAAATTTCATTGGCTACAAGTAAAGCTAGGGTCGCATTTTGCGCTCGCAAGAAACTTAAAACCTTTTCTCGCAGTTCAAACATGCGTTCGACAAATTTTCCGAGGGAAAGCCATCGAACGCCATATGGGCAGAAGGCTTGGAATGTTCTGAATTTAGTTAATGGCAAAATTTCGACATTAATCATTGCGGTAATTATTTGCGACAATGCACATACTTCTAGTGGACAAGATGGTGAGAGCGTCTATACCGCCTTGCTTTGCCTTGGCAACCTTAATACGTCAGCTCACTTAGTTGAGAGACTGGCCCACGCTCCTGGACCAACTAAGTTGACCCCTCAACCATGGGATCCTTGAATAAACGTGAAGTTTCTGTACTCGGTCGTATTGTGCTGGAATTGCCGGTTTGCTTGCTTCGCTCCTTCTTAGTTTTCTAAAAGCTTTCTTGTTTCTTGTTACTTTTGCTTCGGCTCTTTCTATTGTTTCACCAACATGACTGCCACGCATTTAGTTGAGAGACTGACTTTTGCTCCTGCAACTTCCAGCTTAACCCCGTAACTAACCTCCCTGGAATCGTAGCTACAACGAGCTCTTCACACGCACCGGCATTCACAATGGTCAGTATGCCATTGTGAATTCACAATGGTCAGTATGCCATTGTGAATTCACAATGGTCAGTATGCCACACTGGCCACCGCTGTGGGGCCCGAAATTTCGTAATTTCCGCAGGTTATACTTTTTGTGCTGAGGGTTTCTAGCGTTGCATTTTTCGCACTGCTTAAAGGTTTTCCACTGCAGACGTTTTCCATGTTTCAGTTCATACGCAAGAAGTGAATGTCAGCTTTTTTAAACAACGCTGGTTTAGGGCAGCTTACGAGATGAAAATTCAGCCTTGTGGTGAGAGTCAAAAAACGTGGGCGAAAAATAGATGGATATAATGGATTCAACCCACAACACAGAGATTGACATAGATTGCCAGTATTTCAAGTTGAAAATGGTTGGTTTGGATTTGCTTTAAGCATGCCCTCGTTGGTTGGGCCATTTTAAGTGCGTCTAAATCAAAAACTTTAAACCCACTTCCAAAAAGATCCAATCACGCTTGCCAGATTAGAGCACGTCTGAATTTGTTGTGGATCCATCGAGTTCCACTTCAAGACACTGGGTAGCAGTTGAAAGATCCAGCTGACCACGGGGACAATATTCCACGTTGTCAAACGTCGGGTGAAGTGTAAACAATCTGGAATTATTGCGATCAATTATGACATTTTACTTCGACCAAAATGTTGACGTTTGCTTACATGCTCAGGTGTACTGTGTATGCAAATAACTCGAGTAGTTTTGTCGATGCTTTTCTGCGAGATCTTTGATTACGAAATATGGCAAAATTTGTTGCAGGCAGATGAGCTAAGAGTTTCACAAAATAGTTGGGTTTTTGCAACAGCCAAGCACTTTCTGCTGTTAAAGTTTCTTTATAGCGTAAAAATCGTTTCCAAAAATGAAATGTTTGCATTAAGCAGTCAGAGAGGGCTGCATTTGCAATGATTCACTTGACATGATTCTCTAAGTTCCGCTAATATGCTTCAGGTTGGAGTTACCAGATTCCGTGAAAATTAACACTGGTCGGTTGTGACCTAGCAAAGGCTCAGCATGTCGTTTGCGGTCAACGATTGAAATCCTTCACCGCGGATGAATCTCTCACCATAGCGCAGTCAACCAATCACGAACGTTAAGTTACGACATTTGTGAAACTAGACCGGGCTGCTTCTGGTGTAAAATTTTGCAGCGCAAGTTTTGCGTTTGTTTGACATGTTCCTCTGATTTAATTGGCAAAGAATGATCCGATCTGATTATTCAAACTGCGTGATGCTTTATTGTAAGCTCGGGTCAAGTGTGATAGGGAATCAAGCAAAATCTTTTCGACGTCTGAAAAATATGTTTGCGCTCGCACAAGCAATTCACCTTTGCAACTCGTTATTGGAGATTTTCAACTGTTAAAATTTTGGGTAACTTCGTGGTGCTAGCACCACTACACACTTCCTGCGTTTTTGAAACACACAGCAGTATTTATATAAAAGGCTTTCGGTAAACGACACTTCTTACTTAGAACGATGAATTTTGAAATGGTGATCAAAAATCGTATCACGTTGGGAGATTGCAATGAATACAGGTGTTACCAAATTTTCATGCAGCAGTGTGAAACGTCGCATAAACAATTCATATCAGCTGAAGCAAGGTCTTGTAACACAAACTACACAACTTGCCGACAGATTTACAAGCTGCTGCGATCTCGGACAAACTTCGATCAATAGCTTGGCAATGTTAATTCGTCGCATACGTTCTCCTGGATATGAACTGACGTTCGGTCGGGAAGTCCGACCTCGCTGGATACAGTGCTTGTTTGCTCGCGTTGCTGCAAGTGCAGGGAGTAAGTTGTTGAATGGCTGAAGTTTTCAAACTAGAAATGTCTGTGTTGCTTAGGAAGTTAGGAGACTGAAACGAAGATACCACACAGAATGTGTAGAACGGCAGAAGTTAACCTGGTATGAGAAGCAAAGTCTTTCGAGGTGGCACGAGAACTGGGTGACCTAGGATTTGGTACCCGTTCTAGACATGGTATTGGCCGATGGCGGCTTCAGTTATGTTGGTCCACGAAGCAATCGCCGCACATCACAGTGATGGTTTTTTGTTTACCACGTAAAACCGTACGTGTTGGGAGAAGACGATTTTGTTGGCATCAAAACACGTACGTAGCATACAACTTTCGATATTATTTCGGGTCATTTTGGTAAGTTGCTCTAATTTCGATGAGGGTATTTCGCCGGAAATATCTGAATTCATGATTGTTCCTTTGGCAACAACGTCTGTAATGTTAGCAACTAGTGAAGTGGTCAACTTTTCTGTCTGAAAACTTGCTGCCTTTTGGGAGTATTTTTGATAAGCTGGGTTTTGAACTTTGAGTATCTTGCCGCTGCTAGTGGTATGAATAAGATATTCAGAGAGTGCTGACTTCGTACATTGCGCAAGGATATAATAAGGTAAACTCCCTTGACTGCTTTGAACTGTGAAGCTGTTTAGGGAAAACCTAATATCATGTCATTTTAATGCAGTTGAATATGTATTCAATTTCGCATAAAACATCATCACTTATCTTGTGAAACAAAAGCATCAGTAGATATCGCGAATAGCAACTTTATTAACATATGACGGAATGAATGAATAAAATCGATGAGTAAAACTAGCTATTTAAAAAGTCAAAACTGTCTTAAATCGTAGTGCAGCAACAGCTGGGGCAAAGATTCAAACAGAAAATAGGACGCTAAAACCAACTGTGGAAACACCGACACCTATTTTGTACGATCGTACCATACATATGTTTACCACAACGGAGTTGCTGGGGAATGTGGATTGAATCCGGCGCTTGCCGCTTTTGCTAAGAAATTAATTGGTAGCCTCTAGTTACAGATTTTTACTGCAGATTGCTTTTTAAAATAAATTATCAATATCTCCTTCTGTGGTAAAAGCACTTTGGTTTGCCAAGAAAAGTCCTGATCTCTCCAATGTCGGCCAAGGACTCTTGTAAGTAAACGTTGCGTGAAAGGAAGTCATGCCTTGCGCGACAGTTTATTGAATATTTGTGGCAAGTGGCCTGTGCCACTCAACCTGTGGCGTTGACAGCGTTTCGTGGCAAATCACGGCTAACCCACAAAGACGATAAATCGCCGCTGAAGGGTTGATCCTCCATCGCCAAGCAAGTCTGCGTTGGGTTAAGAGAGCCGCAACAACCTGGTCCGCCTTCGCTTTGTTAGCGTTGCTTTGTCTCGTCACAGATGATGCGATGGAGGCGCTGCTGACGTCGTGCGATTGCTTACATAAGCGCCACTCATTTCTGCTCCCCAGGAAGGTGTTTATTGACTTAGGAAATGCCACGCTGGACACAATAACTACGTTTAGCAAGTGTGCTATTCTGTTAACTCAACAAATTTCCTGCTCACTCGCACGTGGTGCAGTACGAGGCAAAGCACCTGTTGTGTTTGTCACGCTCTTGTCCTGCTTTGGTTTACTTTTCCGAGTCTATTTTCGTTCGGGCAAGTGCGATTTTCCACGAAAAATCCAGCCGTTCATATCAAGACGAAATACTCGTAACTCAACGCTTATAACACCGTAGACATTGTCCAGTTTATGGCGAAACCCATCAACCATCTGCGAGCGCACGAAACGTTGTTTCGCCTTGCCCCATAGGGCGTGGAAAATTCTTACTTTTTTCAAATGAGTTATTTTCGAAAATAAAACAACGAGCAAATAAAACGCGTTCAAGGTTGTGGTGCAGGTCTTGCTGCAGGAATTGCCATGTTGCTTTTCAAAAAAACATTTTGGTATGATTTGAAAATGCTTTAATGCTGTGACGATGCCAAAATTTGTCTGGCGGTCTTTTTGTGGCCTTGGTCTCGGGCTAGTTTGTTGTTAGGTTGTTTATCACTCATGTTTCCGTGCAACGAAGCGCTGTATACTTTCCAGCATCGTGCACTGCTTCATTTTAAGTTTAAGACGACAATCTTATTTATTTTCCGTTTTCACTGCAAAAGGGATTTCTAGCAAGTTTGTAGTTGCATTCGTTCACCAGTTGACAATCTGTCATTTCATAGAAAACCTAGCGCTGTGGTTTAATATCTGTCAGTGCTTAATGTACATAATGGGCACTGGTTATCAAGTATGCGTTAGCACGGCCTAGTTTGCTGATTAGGACAAAATTTTGTATTTGGATGAGAAGCAATTACAGTTGATATCAACCGGGACTTCCCCTACGCGTGAATGAAATCATTTTGAAGCGTTAAACCAACAAAAAATTGTAACAGTGCTATTTGAATGTTTAGGTCCTATTTGAATAAGAGCTGATGATGCCAACCTTGTAGACGAAATATATACTCAGTAAGATCTTAGTGTCTGATTCTTTGCTGCGAAAGGATTCCTTTCGATAGACAGTGCTATTTATTACAAAACTATCTTAAAACGTCTCATTTGCTAATTGGCAGACAGCCACAGTAGCAATCACTCGGTGTCCCCGGAACAACCATGTTCTGAAACACTAACTACGACACAAACTGCGTGTTCCGCATGGTTGACAGACGTTGAGAAGTAATGATAACGTCGCGACTTGGTGCTCTGTAATGTATTGTCATGACGTCAATACTTTTACACATTTACAGAAATCATAATGCTAACGCTGTTTTTCGCATTGTTGATAAGTACAGATTACATTCTGTTTGCAACTTACATCTCCTGAAAGCTTCTGTGCATCTGCTTGTTTCTTGCGATGGATGTTCTGACATTGTTTTCACTCAAAAACTACAACTATCTTTGATCTTGAAAAGCATTGCTGAAACACATGAAACTTTCCATTTAGTACATCCTGGTAAAAAAAAAACGTTATATTATCAAAATTAATTGAAAGGAAATGCCTTGGGCACAAACACTGAAAATAGTAATCGTTCGTAAAGCAACAGAAGCTTTTGATGTTTCGTTTCAAATGCAACTCCCCTCTTTTCCGCTCTCAGCGAGCACCATTCAATATCTTCAGTGGGTCAGCGAAGTCTTGGCTTGAGGTGAACATTGCTTGATCGGAACCGCTGAGGTATCGTTTGGCGACTATAAATGTTTTGGTGCTGGATGTGAAAATGAAGCAAGTCGAACAATACCAGCAATTCCTTTGTGAGGCTTTTGCTTCTGCTGCCAGATGGGATGTGCTAAACGAGTGAAGCATGTGGTGAACACGCGCAACGCAGATAGTTTGTCACTCGGATGAAAAGATTGTGTTCCAACAAGGAAAAAGTGTGACTAAAGTCATCAAGCTATGAATTCAACACCAAAGTTATCGCCTAAACAATTTACGAAACATAAGACTTGGTACCTACGCATTGTCATGAGGCGTGAAGAGGTTCGTTTCTTTGTCATGCGATACATCTACTCTTGTCTTTGCCGACCACCACCAGCAGGCCGCAGTCGTCGCTTTAACTCAATCATTTACTCGCTCACGCGTTGCGGTGCTGTATCGTTTTCTGCGAAACGCGTGAGCAGCAGTTTGCCACAAACAAGAACAAGACCAGGCTCCAGCCGGTAGGTGTTTATGGTCAGTGAGTAGAACAGAGCAGTCAGGCGCAGGACTTTTCTACCGATTACTTAGTTCAAAGCGCAAAGCATAACAACGTGTCGCAGATGATGAGCGATATTAAAGTACGGCATAAACGTATTTGTGGGAAAAGCTTCCGCCCCACTACGCGCACAATTGCATGTAAACAAACTAAATTTCATCGAAACTGTTTGATTTCAACAGGATGTGAGTGTTTCGAAAGGTTCTTGATTGACTTTTGAAGTAGTTGGTTCTCTTATAAAGCTTCCAGGTCATAGTTCAGGAAAAAATTTACAGCTCAGTTAGCAGAACAAAACAGAAAACAAAGTTGTAAATTTACCGAAACATGACAGATTAGTGACTTGCTTTTGTTTCAGATGGTGTTTTTTCAGATAGTGAAATCTTAAAAACTTGCTATCTCCTTGCCTCGTTCAAACTCGCTAAAAATGCCGCGAATTGTTTTCATTCTTTCCGTTTGCATCACGAACCACACCTCATCAACCACAAGGCAATTGAAAAACAAATTCCAGCTGTATCATTGTTCGCTTCATCTGTATGCCTCAATAATGTAACCACTGCTGCTGTACACGAAAAGCGGAAGTGCTAAATAGCCTTATAATAAATACTACGGCCAAAGCAAACGATACAACTGACATCTTGCAAACGTTTCGATAACAACTGTTATCATCTTCAGTGCATAGCAATGATATGCACTGAAGATATTGCTATGCACTGAAGATGATAACAGTTGTTATCGAAACGTTTGCAAGATGTCAGTTGTATCGTTTGCTTTGGCCGTAGTATTTATTACACTGCTGCTGTTTTTGTTAACAACTAATTTCCACCTGTATACATGCACGAATGTAAAGAAGTGACATAGAGTTTCAAAAAAGTTTAGCAAACGTTTTTGATCAGTAAACCTCTGGTAAGTACATCTCATCACTGCGATCCTTTCCACATGGCGCCTCAAGCACACGTAACCGCGCAATATCTGTTTGAAAATCCATTAGCTCATATAGTTCGATTGTTGACAAATACCAATATATTTTTATGTAGGCGCCACAACACGCTTTGCAAACGAACACGTTAATTTAAAAGGATTTTTCAAAAGAGATCAGCTGATCTCGAAAATGATGATACTGAAGGCGGGAATTGAAATAGAAATTAACTTTTGAAACCTCTTTTACAAAATTATTTCTAGCGATCTTGCGGAACGCTTTTTTGCTATTTGACAATTCTTGATATACTTTTGTAAAACGTTTTCAAAATGTTACCAAATTAACGTAAATGAAAATACAGGAATACGAAAAATTGAAACTTGTGAAGGAGTTTATAACGGAAAATGGAGACCTGTTCCGTTGCTGTGTTCTGGATTATTGCATTGTGTTTGCAATACGCGAGTGTTTTTCGTAAATGCAAAATAATTCTCAGACTTTGCCTAAAAATTCTTTCAACAAAAATGCGAGTTCTACCTCACCGTTTTCGGAAACAAGTTGTTTGTTTCGTCTCGGCTTGGCCTGCACCCTCGTATCGCTCGCAAATGCTTGCCCAGCTTTTGATACGTGAGCGTTTGATCGATTCCGCTGCACGGAACGACAGCCATCGGTTGAGATGCTGTATTCCGCGAGCACGTCGCCCACAGCGCGTGATATTCGTAACGTCTACGTATTTCTCCGGTCTCGAGCAAGAAAACGCATTCACGGCCACCAACAGCCACAACATGCGCCTCGGGCGCTTTTTGTCTTGGCAGCATCGAGGAAGGATCTCACGAGGTATGTTTGGCAGCAGGCGAGTGGATACATCGGAAAAAATGAAAATTTATGAGATGATGTGTTCTAAGTTGTGAAAGTAAGGAAGTTGCTATTTTGTATTTAGAGCAGGGGTGCGCAACGCACGGCCGTGCGCACACACAGTCTTCGGTGAAAATTTATGCTGCCATGCACATGTAATTCAAAACATAAATTATGGTGGCCGTGGATCTCTTAAAAATTCTTTGCCTACTGTATACGGATGCTTACTGGAAAGACGACCAAGCAGACGTGTGGAAACAGGGTAAGCTTAGTGTGTGGAAGCAGAACAGAAACAGTGCAAAAAAACAAAAATTTCGTGAACTCACTGGCAGCCGTAATTCATAAAAATTATCGTGATGCGACTGCAATAACGACAACGTTGTGCAACCCTGGTTTAGAGCAACGGCTTTAGTGGTTTAACTGAACCCCAGTGTTCGGTGCAACCGCGAGAAATTGTTTCTTGGGTTGTGGCGCTCAAGATATACTTTCAATATCTCTTCTGATAATAAAAACTTGAAGGAAAAATCTTGGAAAAAACGTTTGAAAAGGAAAACATTAGTTTTAAAAAATAGCTTGACTTTCGGACTACAACCACGTGTAAAAACGTGTGTTTATTTATGTAACTTTGATTCATTGTTCAGTCACAAATCAGTGGCAGCACGCGCTCCCCTTACATATTGCAAAGTTTCTTGTGAAGTTAACTCAAGGTTCTTGTAATATGTGTGAAAAAGCAAACAAAGTATGTCAGGGTTTCAGCAAGTTCCGTAAAACAAACGGTTCTCAAAAGTTTGGAAAATCAACGTTTTATATTCTTTACTTCAAGAACAAATTGAGGTCACGCCTGGGAAGTTATTAGCTTGTCTACAAATCAGCCCTAAAATAACTTTGCATACACACCGAGTGTCTAACAGGTTCTTAAACAACTGAATCAGTTTTTGCATGGGACCGATTGTGATCAGCTGCATGGAGTTGCAACAAACTTAGCAGTGACAGTTTGCGCAGCGATGCTGGAAAGCAGAGCGAGTGAAGCGCTTGATTCGGTGAACACCGTTTAAGCTGAAAAAGCACCGTGATCAGAAAGTGTCAATTGCAAGAAACCAGTCATTCTTTTCCGTAGACCAAGCATGTGTCCTTTCACACACGCGTAGTGCTTCAAAAAGATTAAAACAAGTGAAAACGATCAAAGCGCTATCTTTGCGCACTCATAAAGTAAAAGTCATTTGGATTGCTTTGACGGGGAAAACCGACCACTGTGTAGCACTGAAATGCACAGCATCGTGGTGGCGGTGACGACGGTGATGTCATTCTGAAAGTGGGTCAGACGGACAGATAAGGTGGTATTGCTATGGAGTCAACCGCGCGTGGACGCTCCGCCCACGCAAGTTTTTGTCCCATGCAATGTTAGGTCTTTGGCGCAGACACAATCTTTTCTCAACTCTTTCTGGCATTTCGATTCACAGCAGCAGCTACTTTGCTTTGCCCGGATTTCATTGTTCCACTCTTTGAAATTGGCAAATCAGTGCCGGCCGGTTGAGCATGTTTTGCCTCACGCCACGTCCATCTAGTGGCGGCGTTGGCAAGGTCATGTGACATAACCGTATTGTCGTTTAGGCCAACGCACTCAAGCAAGGAATTCCATCCACCTTCCCACGTAAATAGTTTCGAAGTATCGATCATAAAAAACAGCTGGGTCCATGTCAGTGCTTCGTCAGCGTCCAGATCGTGGCGTGTTTCAGGTCAGTCAGAAAGACATTGAAGCAGATGCCAATCAACTGAAATTCGTAGAAAAGATGTATGAAGCACATCGAATTTACTTTGAAGACATTAACTGAACAACAGAAGTGGAGGGCGCTTTACGTTGTGCTTTAATCAATACGATTGTTTACGCACAAAGGTCTTCCCATTGAGCATAACACGATGGAATGCAAGACAGCCGGGAAGTCGTTGGTTGTACAATTAAGTATTGTGTTACGTCAGCGGCACGCTCCTAAATTCATCAGCTATCTCCTGTTTGTTACAAGTGAGTAAATAAGAAATGAAAAGAGAAAGTCATTGTATCAATTGTTGCTCGGTAGTATCCGCACATCGCACTTTGTTGCGTGTCCAGTGATCAGTATAATGATGTGAAAACTAGTAGCCTGCCTCAAATTGTTAAACAAGGCCTTCACAGAAGTGAAAAAAATTGAACGAGTTGGCTGAAAAACGCGACTGGGCAAAATGTGGAGCTTTATCCTCAGCAACGCAAGCATGATTTTCTAAGCGCACTATTCAGCAGGATTGTCCATAGGAATGGGATTCCCATGGGACAGAGGACTTGAAAGTTGTCCTGTGTCCCATCGTTAGTAATTTTACTTCTTATAGCAGGAATTTTCTAAAGTTAAATACCATTATTACAGTATATGTTCCCAGCGCAGTAAGTATTATACGTAGAAGCTCAGTGCCGTGGCGTAGTGATGTGAGGCTCCTAAAATTAAGATTGTTGGATTGATGGGCCGGGCCCTCTTTTCGGTGCCAATTTTTTACTCAGAACCTCAAGAATAAGTTCAAACTCCACAACAGCTTCTCATTCTCCGCGACAGTGCAGAGGTGGAAGGTTGATCAGAAAATGGAACGAATTCTCGAGGCAGAGTTTTGAAGGTTACCACCAGCGTGAAGTAACAGTCGTTTCATTATATTGTAGTTGACAACGTGGTGTGATTGTTCGAGCATTAGAAAAAAACTGCTTCATCAGCATAAGTTGTAATATTCTTCAAGACGGAGTTATATCAAATATGTTGCACCATTTGAACAAAGGAATCTGCTCATTGTGACCACCTTGAGGTTTGTAACTCGTCCATTTTGTTCTTATCCATTGGAACAGTTTAGATCAGGTTCTAAAACTAGTGTTATTCAACAGCTATAATCTTGGCTCTGCAGGTTTGGTTTAATTCAGAAGGTACAGATCCTTCGTCAAAGTTGCAAGAAGCTTTGAAAGATTCAGTAATGAATTCATTTTGAAGAAGTATCGAATATCATAAATCAGTGAATGAAAGGCCATGTATAATTGCTTCACCCTGCAGGTGCCTGTATGATGGTTACTGTGAGTTTTTTGCAAGACGTTGCTACACTCCTGGTTGAATCATTCCAACCAAGCTTTTTTAATCTCTATCTGTTTTATTAGGGTAGATAATCGGGCAAATATGATGATGTGACATTATTTTTCCCAGGTAAGGTTTAGGTTGGCGATAAGCGAAAACGGTAAACAATTAACCCGAGCCGCTCTCGTCGCAAAATCAATAAGTGTTCAAGGTCACTGCTCGTTATTTGGCGTTTAGAATGTGAGAGTTCTCGGTGACCTTCACCTGACGTCATTGTCAAACCGGTCTTTCCGTTTGTTGTTTGACTTACGTAGCAAGACGTCTTTCCGTTTGTTGTTTGACTTACGTAGCAAGATGTGTTGGCAATTCTGAAAACCTTGTGCACATCGGAGATACAATGCTTTTTATGTTATAATTATTTTTTTCCGTCTATTAAATTCATGTACTTTTCCATTCAATAATAATTGTTCGTGGAAAAAACGCAAAAGCTTGCTTATGCAACTTAATTGAATTTAAAAAAATGATTTTACTCAGAGACACTGACTTCTCAATTGTGACTGGCTTGCGGCTTAGCTTGGCCTTGTCCTCATATTTATGAAAATCCTCTGTGGACTGTGGACGTTACACAATAACTCAAAGTAATTTATCTTAGCACGTGCCTTGAATTGTACATTTGATTTGATTATGCAATTTTCCCCACCCTGCGTTCCTGGAAAAACTTTTTTTGTGGAAAGCGCATGGTCTCTGCCATGAAGTTTTCAGTGTCCTTTAAATAATTCCATTGGAATAAGAGCTGATGATGCCTACCTAGCAGGCGAAATATATACTCTGTGAAATCGTAGTGTCTCACTCTTTGCTGGGAAAAGATTCCTTTCGAAAGAGAGTCTCCTTTAAATAATGGTTGAAATCCCAGTGGTGGTGGGAAGTAGTGGAAGATTTGCAAGTACAAATACTGGTTGTTCTGGCAAAAGCTATTGCCACTGCATTTGGTGGCGTTGTGATAAAAGTGAGATTCGCAACCACGTGGACAATAGCTCAAAATTCCTAATCATGATAGAGGGGGAGGGAGGTTTCTCGCCAGACGAGTTAACCCGAGCGAGATTGAGTGTACATGTATATACGCATCGATAAGAAAAATGCATAGTTTAAGGTTTTTTGAAGAATTAGCTGAGGTCAACCTTCTGCTTGCGGTCCGTTCATCGGAAACCTTACGTGGTGCGGGTTCTGTTAAAAGCAGGAAGGATGGTGAAATGTCGGAAAAGCGCTTGCCTCAGAGGTGATTAAACGTAAATTTCTTGCAATTAGCGAAAGCTTCTAAATTTAATTATTTTTGTGAAAAACGTCTTTTTGAAAAGCCTCCGCAAAACCTACTGCGAATTTTTAGGTGAAGCCCAAGTGAGGTGAAAAGCACATCTGCTTGGCTTACTTTTTCTTGAACAGGAGGAGGTTCTACTTAAGACAAAATGTAACGAATGCTGTTTGTTTTCGAAAAAACAGGCACTAAGCATGTAGTTACAAGAATTTTGAGTTGACATGGTTCCTCCTTTTGCCAAACGTACACGGGGCATCCCCTAAATGTGACATCACGTAAAACAGCATGGGAAGCGGAGCATCAAAAACCAAGGAGAGACGAAACTCATCCAGCTTGGATGCCAGGGACAAACGGATATTGCTGAAGGTTAGGGTGTGCGTGGCAGAAACCAAACTCTATTCTAATCATTTTTTTATAAATATGAAAATGAAATCAGTTTTAAATCTGAAACGTGGGCCGTTGTTTAAGTGTTTCATGTTGAGTGACGAGCTTGTAAATGATGCACTGTATGAAGAGATAATAAGGTACTTTATGGCGCGTTTCAGTCAGTCACTTAATCGTTCCGCCGTCGATGATATCCAACCGCTTCTTTCAAATTGTTCTCACATTGTTTGAAAAAAGACATAGCGGTGTAATCATTAAATACATAAAATATTTCTGTTTTTCGTGTTAGCGCCGCTTTGTTTTTGTAGTTTTTTGACAATCTTGCTGGTCACTAAATTTTCTTGCATAATTTAATTTATCGGTTAGAAAATGTTCAAAATTTGCTAACGACTTTGAAAAACAAGTGAGCAATTGCAAGAATCCAAAACACTTTACACCCAGTGGTCAGTTGGTGGCTCAATCAGTTAATATATAACTTTAAAATTTACCCTTCAAGTTTGCAACAACGGTTTTGAAGCTCTGTCTGTGGAAAAATATTAAGTCTGTTTTCGACATTTCTATTTTTTTCAGCAACGGTGGGCCACGTATAGCCTTTCATTGCAAATTTTATTTGTTGCCGCCAAACTTTTTCTAATTTATATTGCAGACTTTGGGTGGACACACAGGAGGAATCAACTGTATGGATATATCAGCTAACGATAATCTACTTCTGACTGGTTCTGACGATAGAACAGGCAGAGTTTGGGACCTGATGACATTTGAATGCAAGGTGCTGTTTTTTGGATTCTCAGTTTATTGATTAATTGATGGATGTGCTTTGTTAAACGTTAAGAGCTGCAGTCAGCTAAATCACGTTTTTTTTTCATAGATTTTGCAGCGATAAGATTTTCTGCTGAAACAGAAAAAAACTGCGTGTCTCATTACCCGCAGTGTTTTGGAGCGGTACTTAGTTAAAGTACGTTCTTGGCATATCGTTGGAATATGCTCCACTGAAGACTGTATTGTGACCTGATCTTGTATGCCAAGATTTTTCAGCGTACTCCCTTTCGCACACCAAGGTGGTTTTCATATTTCTGGAGGTGGTTTACTTGCATGAAGTTTCAGGGTGCGTTGCAAAGCTGGAAATGGGAAAAAATGTTTCCGTGCAGCTGTTTGCATTTTAACAATTTTGTGGTCCTTTTCTGTTGAAAATGAAATTCAGTCAATGTCGCAGATTTTCTCGTTCCCCCACCCCTGCATTGATCATGGAATCTTAACTGGCTCAAGTCTGATCCTACAGGAAACGGTATTCTTAGGTCACAGTTGTCTCAACTGCAACGCTCTCACATCACAAGGGTTTCGTGTCTTGAATCGCGAAGTTTCCATTCCTACGCCGCGTAGTCTTCTACATCAAATTGGCAGATATTTCAGCAAAAAAGTGTAGGAAGTGTTTTTTCAATGAAGCGAATTAATATTTCATTTCACCGACAGTTCACCTGCTTGCAACCTGCCTAATATTTCATTTCACTGACAGCTCACCTGCTTGCTGTTTTTGTTTGTCAAAAGGCGCGGTCCAGTAAAGCAATGAAACCGTCACCGTTGAAAGGACATTTGGATAAAGCACCCTGAGAAGGTTGTCCGACGTGTCAGTTGCGTCTAAAATTTGAATAGAAAGTTTTACAATAGCAAACTCTTCGCAGCAGTTTTCAAAAACGATTACAAGGTGAACAATGCAGGCGTCGTAGCCAAGCACACAATTAGTAAAATCACGCCAAGACCTGTCATCCGCACACTATCGGTTGGCGGAACGTGGTGTTACGAGTATACATAAGCACTGGATTATATTCCAAGCAAGCAAAACAAGTATGAAATGTGGATGGTGAAAACCGTGGTTTGATCTTTTACGGCTTCACAAGTTGCACATGCAGTATTACACACCCTATACCAAAAGTAGCGATAAAAGTTATGAAGAGAAGACACCTCTAATTTTAGCTGTTCCGGTTTAGATTATAATGCTAACACCACATATTTGTGATGTTTCTTGAGTAATATTGCCGCATTTTGCGAGTATAAGAGTGAAAAAGTAAAGAAACGCATGGCCACATTGCCACTGCCAGCCTTACTGCATCTTTGCAGCAGGATTGTATAGAATGGGCGATAGTGAAATCTCATATTTACGACGCGAGTCTAATGCAGCATTTCTTTCATGGTTTTGCAATTTAAAGTCAAGATCTGGCCGCAGAAATCGCGATTCAACAATCTATGATGCAACAAAGCATCTGCTTCTCAGGTCTTTTTCGATGTTGTGAATGATCATACGTTGAACTTAACGAGACGTTGTTGTTCATAGTAGTAAGCATGAATGTTACAAATACGCAGGTTCTGAATTGTTTGGCGACATGAGCGCACGGCATGGGGATGCAGGGGATGCGGTCGCATCCCCAACGCTGAAAAATTGGCCATTATTCGGGCAAAATTTTTCAAAATTTGGGCAAAGTATACAGCTACATTCACATGTAAGTGAGGTAGTGTCTATTTTCTAAACAGGTAAAATAATAAGCAAATCAACGGCAAAATAATGAAAAAAACGGCAAAATAGTCTCAGACTATTTTGCCATTCTTTTTTTGCCCCTGATGGCAAAATAAACACTGCCCTTGAGTGAACTGGAATCATGTGGTAATTCCAGCAGCCTAAAGTTTTGGGTAAAATTAGAAACATTTGAGCAAAATAGGAGCAGTTGGATAAGGTCCAACAGCTTCAATTAAATCTGGACAAATGAGAAAAGCTTAAATCAAACTTGGGTGAAAACAAAAACATTTAGATTACTTGGAAACACTTGGGCGAAGTCCATCAGTCAAATCAAATTTTGCCAATTTGCAACAGCTTAATTCAATTGTGGGCAACTTCAAACAGTAGTCTTATTCAAAGATGAGCTATATAGAAAAGCTCCATTAACATTTTAGTACATTCAGAAATGTCTGGGTGAATTATAAGATTTTTATTAAAATTTGGACAAAATCAAGATCGTTTGGGTATATTTTAACAACCTTAATGATATTTGAGCAAATTGGGACTATTTCATTCAAATTTGGGTGAATTTAAAAATGTTTCCATAAATTGGAAAAATTTGGGTAAATTCCAAAAGACTAAATCAACTCTGGCCAAACAACAATAGCTCCATTCAAATTCGGGCCAAGTAGAACATCTTTATTCAATTTTGGGCAACTTCAAACAGCTTTATTCATTTTTGGGGAACTTCAAACAGCTTTTTCAATTTTAGGGAACTTCAAACAGCTTCATCACAATTTGAATAATACACAACCACTTCATTTAAATTTGCATACATTTAGAAACATTTCGGCAAATTCCAACAGCCTTAATCATATTTGGGTAATTGAAACAGCTTCATTCCAACTTGGGTACAATTAGAAACATCTGGTCAAATTGGAAGAGTGTCATTCAGATTTGCATATATTATAAATATTTGAGCAAATTACAACAGCCCAAATCAAAATTGGGCCAACTGAAACAACTTAATTCAAATTTGGGTAGAGTTAGAAACGTTTTAAAATCAGGAACTGTAGTGGTAACTCATCATTCCAACTAACTCTGATTTTTGTAAACCTCAAATTGTTGATGCTGTAAAGTGTACAATTAAAATTTGGCTGTAGCTGCAAAATGTTTTGCGGTAGTAATGTGGTGTGATATGATAGTGTGAAGTTTTCGTGTTTCAAACTTGCTTGATGTTGTGAGATTTGCAAGTGCAAATCTGTTTCCATGCAGTATTCTTGAATAAAATCAACTACGTAACTGCAGCTGTAATAAGTTGCGAGGTGGTAATGTAGCTGTGATTTTGTACTGTTCAGGTTTTCATATTTTCCGTTTGTTTCATGCAATGATTTGCATATGTTGCATCCTGCCAAATTTCATTGCTTCAATTTAATGCTGTGAAATGAAGTTTTCATGAACAATACTGGATAATTCACGTGTGCTAATGCAGTGAAGCACTGCCATTTTTGTAAAATATTCTTGTTGAGGTTATAAATCATTTGTCATTTGGAAATGTGCATTTGCACACATTCCTTAGTAGTTGTTCATATAGGCTGCAGTATTTGCGCGTATCAGTCTCATATTGCTATTTTTTCTTAGCATCTGTGTTCAATGCACATTTAGCTGTCTAAACTGGAGTGGATTTTTGGTTTTCATAATGTGACTTTAGAAGCTGCAAGCGTTTAAATATTTTAGTTACAACATGTTGCAGTGAAGATTGCCAATGTGGAAGGTTAAGCTATATGTTATGTCTTAAATTGCCTCCTTTCCCTCTAATTACTTGATACTTGACCTATTTGCGGCAATGTAATACTTTAGATCGTAACCCGATATTTTACTCCTTTTCGAGATAGATTGCCATTGTGGCCAACACAAATGCACACATCTATGCTAGAGAAGAACACATCTTAACTATTAGGATGATCGTGTTGGAAGAATAAGTTTAGAACGTATATAAAAACTTGAAAATGAAGATTCTGAAGAACACCTTCCACGCGTGGTGGCATGAACAGCAAATTTATGGGAGGATTTTATTGTAATTATCTAACATTTTTCAACACAGTAAATATTACCATTGTTCACATGTAGCTATGCAGAATATTGATTGCTAGTTGAGGGCGTACGGCTTTGAACCCCGGTAATTGGTAGGCCTAATTAGAAATGCAGAAACCTTGATTAGTTTGCAATGGTGCGTTTTAGTTTTAACATTAAGACTTGCTGTTTATACGTTATTTGGGAAAGCAAGATCAAATTTGGGCAAAAATTTTTTGCATCCCCAAAAATATCCACTCCCGTACACTTATATTTGGCAAGAATTCTGAATGAAATGGAATCTATCTTGGACATGTGTTTTAACCATCTACAGTTGCTGTTGGTCTATGTCCCCTGTAAGGTGCGCAACTACGCAGTACCACCAGTGAAATCTCATTCTCGCGCACTTGCAACATTTCATCTGTAAACATTGCACTAATATCGCATAGCCAGTGGCGTAACTAGAGGTTTGAGCCAGGGGTCATAGCTTAGCTGAAGGGGCCCCAATGGTCACCGTAGGGGCCCATTAGCCAAAGCCCAGATAAAACATAAGAAATGATAATGAATCCTTGGATGTCGTGGATGTCAATACTCGCTAAAAAACGAAAACACCCCGAAAAACGCAAGAAAGTATCAACCTAAAGAATACAAAATGTCAACTAGTGGGGTCCAGTTTTTACATTTAGCTTTCCAGGGAGGCTCTACCCCTTGCCCCCCCGTCAGTTACGCCACTACACATTGCCCTTTTACAGCTTAAAACGTTTCACTAGTCTACATGGTTGGGCAATTGCATACCCACTAAAACAAACATTTACTAAGTGAAAATTTTTTCTTAGAGAGAACACAGCTGCTGCTCCGTTCGCTTTGGTGTCGTCGCATCAGGCGATTG